>Ga0181412_1000036_pt1 | contig 46921 bp, 88 predicted proteins | sample 35SPOviralmetaG_FD_130113 | JGI IMG/M metagenome (GOLD analysis project Ga0181412, IMG submission 130113) | Marine viral communities from the oligotrophic San Pedro Time Series (SPOT) site, San Pedro Channel, CA, USA - 35 SPOT_SRF_2012-08-15 | ecosystem: Environmental > Aquatic > Marine > Strait... | reverse complement strand
CTTTAAATGATTCAAGGCTACTAGGAGCTTGATGTCCTGCCTTTTTCATTGATTTGGTTAATTTTTTGTGAAGTTTCATTTCTTCTTTAATTGACTTCTTCCGTGTTGCAATATTTGATATTGCCCTCTTAATTTGTGCCTTTTCTGCGGCAGCTTTGATCATTTCTAATCTATTCATAATTTATTCCTCATCAACTATAGGTACTATTATACTACTGTTAATAGCATTTGTCAACCATTTTTTTTATTTTGTAACATCTTCTATGGTTACTTTGTACTTTCTGCCGTTTTTATCTGTCACCATTATGGTTTTAGTCGTGGATAACATATACCCAGCTTTCTTGCACAAATCCATTTTAACTTCTCCAACTTCTGATAACATACCCATATTAGAATCATAATCCGTATCAAGAGCGGGTTTTAAGATGGTATATGCTATATAATCACAGTACGATAAATTCATGCTGCCACCTTGTCTAAGTGTTTACAACTGCCTCTAAATTTAAATCCAGGGCATGAACATTTATTATCTTTTATGTAATATGTGTTACCCCTAGAGCCTTTGACTGGTATTCCTGAAGAACCATTATCTATAGTTCCAAGTTCTTTGAATTTTCTGCGTGCGGTAGAGAACCTTTTCATAGGTTTACTGAATTCTTTATACTCACCATTTACTGGTTTGTAAGCAACTAAATGACCATGTTCATTGACATAGTAGGTTCCATTAGAAACTTTCTCGTCACCCCAATCGGTTATTTCCTGTAAAATTCTAATCATTTAACCCACACATGGTTATAGCGCGACGGCAGATCATCGCAGGTGAATTTATCTGATTCGGAGAAGTTAACCACCTTCATGCATTCTCCTGTAGAGTGGCTAATTTGCACCTCAGGGATGTTAAATGCATAATTCAATGCAACACCGAATATAATTCCTAAGACTGTTCCTGCAGCCAAACCTTTTAATTTATTCATAAGATTTCATCCAATCAGCAAGAATTTCTCTCGCTTCGTATTTGTTAAGACCGAAGGTTTCCTGTAACACAGGGGCCGCTCCGAACATATTAATTTGGCCTGATTCTCTCAGGTCTTCCAAGAAGTCAAATATCTCTTTCATTATGCTGCATCCTCGGATCCAAACATTGAATTCCAACACGTTGGTGTGCAACCGGAGATCAGAAACTCCCTCTGGTCTACTGTCGCATCAGGCAGTGCGTCTTGAATAAGAGTGCCCTCGTGCCAATCAATTAATTGCTCATTAGTAGCAAATATTACCATGTGGTTTACTTTACCGGTTACTGGTGAGGTTCTTTGCGCGATGATTTTCATAATTAAAACTCCTTATCTTTCTTAATTTATAGGTATATTATACTATAGCTAAAACCATTTGTCAACCATTTTGTTGAATTATTTTGCATTAAAAGTCCAATTCATGTGGCCAACACTCGTTATATAAAGATTCTTCACGTTTAAAAGCCTCACGTTCCCAGGGTTGGTTCTCATATTGATAACCGTCTGCATTACGACCTTTCCATTTAAACTTACAGCCAGTCCCATCAAGTTCTTTTCGGAAGTACTGTTTTACGTGGACCATTTCATGAGCAAGAGTCTGCATCATTTCAGCATATTTGACTTTTTTACCTTCGAATTTTCTGGCAATATTAATCTCTGCATAACTTTCTTTACTGCAGCCCCAAGCATTACCCATCTGACCTTCCTCAAGTTCACCAGTAAAATTAATCTGAATAAGTTTTGTCCTCATTCTACCAATACCTAATGACTTGCAAAGATTGTAGACATAAACATCTATAAGTCCACTTGCTTTACCTTTAATCTGTCCGTCTATCAATACCATTGGCGGCATCTTCATTCCTTGATTAATTAATATGTGTATATTATACTACGGCTAAAACAGTTTTGTCAACCATTTCCTTAGAACATTTTGTTATAACGTTATAACTTTTGGTGAATAAATGGTAATAAGTTCATCCTTACCCTTTACTTTAATTTGACCTATCTCCGAACAGACATAGCCTGGAGGTAGTTGTTTAAATGTGTGACTTGATATAATTGTCTTATAATCTATATACTCATGTCTTGCAGCGGTAGCCTCGAGTCTAGCTGCCAAGTTGACTGCATCTCCAATAACCGAATAGTCAAATCTGGATTCACTACCCATGTTACCAACAATACAATCGCCGGTGTTAATACCAGTACCAACATTAATATCGGGAAGGCCACGTTCTTTATAGATTTCTTTAAGTTCATTTGTTTTATTCTCTATTTCAATTGCTGATTTTACCGCCATCTCCGCATGATTTTCACACGGTAGAGGCGCATTCCAAAATGCCATAATACAATCTCCCATATATTTGTCAATAGTACCACCATTGGCAAGTATAATCTTTGTCATAGCATCTAAAAATTCGTTTACTAGTTCTACTAACCCTTCAGGGTCGTCATTGTTCTTATAGTGTTCACTTATGGGAGTAAAACCGCATATATCCATGAATAAAAAGCTCATTTCTTTTCTTTCTCCGCCTAATGCTAACAGAGATGGATCCTTTTGTAACATATATACCATGTCAGGTGATAGATAAGTACCGAACTGGCCTTTAATAAGTTCTTTTAGTTTAAATGTAACATAGAACCTATTGAATGAGGCATGGGTAAATACAATAAAGGCAGCGACCACAGGATATAATACATCTAATAATAAAAGTTTGGTCATCCAGAAGTGATAACCTGCATACATTGTTCCACCCATAAGACCAAGTGCAGCAATGGCGGATACATAAGTTGGAGTTTGATATACAATAAGTAATACCAATAATGATAGACCGATTATTACTAGGAGTTCAAGTTGATCTGCATACCACGGCCTTTGAATTTGGATACCATTAACTACTGTAGATATTAAATGTGCTTGGATATCGTGTGGCAGAATTGCCCCGTTTGGTGTCGGGACAGGGTTAACCAGACCGCCCGCAGACAACCCTAACATAACTATCTTACCATCTGGTACAGGGTCTCCGAATGAAATTCTATCGTATTTGTTCCAATATGCTATCTGGACATTAGAATTTGGAGTGGTATACATCGGTGGCAGACTGCCCATTCTCACCCACTCTACTCCAGCGTCCTTAATCTTAATTGCCAGGTTAGGCTGATACTCCCATACTCGTAATATCTCCAATGCAACTGATGGAATTAGAAAGCCGTTCGCCAGTATGGCTAAAGGGGATTCTCTTACTATTCCATCGACAGATATAGCCACGCTCACGCCACCGACGCCAGCTGCATTCTCTGATACAACAGGGTTTCTAATACCGTTATATGAGTATAACCACTCTTCTGGATCGCCTTTGCCTAATTTACCAAATCCTCTAGGTGGTTTATCTCCCTGAGCCTTATTACTTACAAACGAAGACAATATAACATCTCTTTGGCCCATGGCTTGAACTAAAACATTATCTTTACCGAACCGATCTACCTCTGTGAATCCCATATTAAAAACATACGCGTTATCTTCTGGAGAGTTAAGTAACCAGTCTGCGTATATATCTCTGCTAAATGGGAATTGGCCATACTTAACCAAAGATGATTCATCAATGTCAACTATAACTATGTTATCTGACTTAATGGGTTCTTGATATGATTGTAGGGAATCAAAATAGTTTAAACGAAACTGTTCAACTAATTTTGGATCCATTACCCTTACGGTTAGTAATAGGGCAATAGTTAATAAAACTACTTTCCAATTATACATAATTTAAAAGTTTACGCTTGCGCCACATCCACAAGACGCGACTTCCTGAGGGTTAATTATTTTTACGTTCTTGTTTATACCATCTTCTATAATATCAACTGTAGAACCTTGTATTCTAGGGTAAGATAATTCATCTATGGCTACTTTAAAATTTCCAAAATCTTCTGTATAATCACTGTCGTTAATTATCTCATCCCACTTAATTTCATATTCAAACCCCGTGCAACCAGCAGGTTTAAGACCTAGTCTAATTGTAGGAGTTGGTTTATTTAATTCTGCGATGTATTTAAAAGCAGCTTCTGTAAAGTCTATATCTGCTTTCATTTTGGCGGTTTATTATGTCCAATCATTGATTGGTCTAAAATTGGATGAGTATAATTTTCTTCTTGTTTTGTCTCATAATCTACCATAGCTTGTCTGATAGCATCTTCTGCTAAAACACTACAATGTAATTTAATTGGAGGTAAGTCTAATACCTCTGCAATGTCCTTATCTTTAATTAGCTTTGCTTCCTCAATAGTTAGACCCATCATCATATCAACAAACAATGACGAGGATGCAATAGCGGATCCGCAACCATAAGTTTTAAACTTGACATCGACAATCTTTTCATCATCGTCCAGTAATAATTGAAGTTGCATTACATCACCACATGCAGGTGCACCTGCTAGTCCTGTCGCAACCTTGGGGTCTTTCCTATCTAAACTTCCAACTGAATGTTTTTGAGGATTTGCTAATACGGCCTCGAACCGTTGTACTACTTCTTTACTATATGCCATTATTGTTGTGTCACCGAAACACTGCATCCGCCAATAGTAAGACAATTCTGCATGAGATTGTATGTTTGAGCAGGGCCGCCGGTTTGAATTAAGTTTAAGTTTGTTGGTGATGTGCCGTCTATGGAAATTGTTGCATTATGAGCACCATAATGTTGATGGATACTTATAGTATTACTATCATTATTAATAGTTAAATCTAAATCTTTATCGCCGGATCCTGCTTGTGTGAACCATACAGAATTACTATCACTATTAATATCTATTTTTAATTCGTGATTAGGATCTGCAGTACCAGATTTTTGTCCACCACGAAGCCAGTTATAATCTCCAGTAATATTAATTTCCATTTCATGTCCTGCGTCTTCGTGGGTATCTCTACTGCAAACAGTGCTTGTAGAATATATAAATTTACAGCCTTGGCCGACATCTACCATATTAGAATTGCCATCAATGTCAATCCATATTTTATTAATATCGGTACTATTGGTATTATTCCATTGTTCTACTACAACTTGGTTAGAATCTCCCTCAATCCCTTGTGACTTTTTAAGGACTTGATTTCTATTGCCTTCTTGTAATATTGCTGTATCCAATTGATAACCAGATAATACAGTATTAATTATATTATTATCACCCTTTTGCTGCCATTCAAGCCTTAAGTTATCACCTGTCTGTGTAACATATATTTCATTATCTGCAGTAGCAGGTTGACAACCAATTGCTAGTAAGAAAATTAATGTGTGTTTTTGTATTTTATTCATTATTGCACCTGTATAATATTTATAATAATGCCTTGGCCGTCACCTAACATTATTTCCGATTCTTTTTGATCACTAATAGTTCTAATTGTAGCCGTCTGTGATAATAGCATACTTATACTAATAACACCATCAACATCTCTAAAAAATTTAATTGTTCCAGCGCCTTTATCCAATATCGTATTATATTGTGTATCTGAATCAAATCCAATTTTAGTACCATCTAAGGATACTTCACTACTTAAAGCACTTCTATCAAGTGAACTAGCTCTATCCAATACTAATACTACATCTAAAATATCTTGTAAGAAATCAACATCCAAATAATCTATATCTAGTTCACTAAATTCTAGTTCATCGAAGTCTAAATAATCTTTTTCTAATTCATTAAATTCTAAAAAGTCCACATCCAAAATATTATCATTGTCATTCTCTGACATAATACCTTGTTCCTGTTTCACCTGTTTTATTTCTTTAGGTTCAGAAACAATAAAAATATTACTGATCATATTTGTATCTATACCTGAAAGAACGACGGGTCTACTAGGTGCAGTATCATATGAAGATATAACGGAAGCTTGATATGCTTCCTCTAGGGTTACTGTTCCACCTGCATTAGTAATTATTATTTTACCAGAAGATTCGCCAGTTTCTTCATCAGGTAGCAATATTATTAATGATTGCCCTATTTCATCAATAGTAGTAGTAAAGTCAGTACCAAGTATAGCGATCTCTGCAGTCGGCGTAGATAGATTAATATTGGACTTTTTAATTCTTTTGCCACGGCCAGAAGTAAATCTAGCTGTGCCTTGTGCCATTCTAATAGCCATCTTAGACTTAGATGGGTCTGGATCATAATATGCTTCGTCAATGTAAATTCTAGTATGTTCTATTATAGACAGTTCTTCTTCATCTAAAAATTCGATGAGCATTCTGCCATTTCCAGTAACCGCAGTATCTTTTAATTGTATACCAGGTACATATTCATCGGTTACTGTAATTTCGTCACCACCAGTTCTCACTAGTGATGCGATACCAGTTTGTTCTACTATATCCCCTATAGATTCGGCATTAACCGAACCTATAAGAAATAAATTAGTTAGCGTCAGACTGTATAATGTTAATATCCGAATGTGTTGTAGCAAATGTTGCGTCAAGTATTGCATTGTTAGTTACTCCCGTCGTTGAACCAGTATTTTGACCTACAAATATAAAGTTGTAGTCTCCAGTTACACCGACAGTTTGTTTATTATCTGAACCGTCTTCCATTGTAGTTTGAATCCAGTTGTCAGAACCAGTAACGTCCCAATTAAATGTAGCATTCGATGAATTAACAAATATATTTGCAGTATTATCAGAACCAACAATATCTAAGTCCATATCTAAACTATCTGATGAAGCTGCAGTAGGATTCCAAGTTGCCCAGAAATTCTGTTGTCCAGTAGCTGTTCTTGACCAAGTTGATCCACTAACTGTCCAAAATTTTTCCGCGCTAGTTTGTCCAAACAGCGGAGTACCTAGATTATAAGTATCATCATCATTACCTGCTCTAAATACAATACTGTTAGTATTACCAGTAATAGCAGAATCAATAGTCATAGTATCAGCAGTATTTGCAACACCAATCTTTTGATTCCAAATATTATAGTTACCAGTAATAAAGTTATTAATAGTAGAACCAGTTGTAGCAATTGTACCAAACATTTTGTTATAATCGCCGTCAAGTTTTAAATCTAAATATGAATTTGACACAGTCATTGTCATATCAGCAGATGTACCACTAAAATCATCACCACCATACTTGTTACCTGCACCGATTTGTTGAATAGTAAGCTCAACATTATCACCAGTTTGTGCAATAAATATTTCATTATCGTTCGCATCACCCGCGTACGCCGCGTTAGATATTGATATAAGTCCGAACATTACGAACATTAATTTTTTATTCATGTTCATTATTTTCTCCTTTTAATAGATGTTTCTCGTTTACCCCATCGTGTTGATGTGGATGGCGATGCCCATCTTCTATTATCCAATGACCTCTATCGTGCCCTTGGTATATTAACTCTAGTACAGCTTCTTCGATTGCAGCACGTGTTGCATACGTGACACTCTCGTTAAAACTATTACCATCTTCAATCTCCACAAGTTTAGTATCCATATCCACGAATCTAAACACATCATAACCACCACCTACAGACAAGATAGATTTTTTAGTCTGCACGTTTAACAAAATTTCACCCGTAAGTGTTGAGGTTGCCCTTAAACTTACCACCACGGAATCTCTCCGATATTGTATAGAAGAACCTATACCTAAATACCTTGCTCCTCTACCACCACTTTCAAGGTTTGTATCATATCCAATAATACCACCATCAATAATAATTCCTGCGAAAAGTAAAGGCTGAAGTTTTTTATCTTCTTCTTTCTTTTCAAATTCTTCTCTAGCAGAACGTATAATTTGTCTTTCTTTTACTAAATTATCCAATCCGCCTCTGTCTACTACTCTAAACCAAGTACCCTTACCAGCGGTTTTAAGAGCATCGATAACAAATGCAGAGGCTCCTTGTGTTACTGCGGTAGAGAAATCAGCTAAATTATCTCTGTGTTTTCTTGCTCCAGTTAAATCCTCAAATCTATATACCGCAACAATTGGTTTATATTTTGCTGCAGGTAAATTAGCCAATCTTTCGGATGCAGGTAATGTTACTACTACTGCTTCTTCTACACATTCACCAAACTGTTCCATAAATGCAGTAGTACAACTATCGGTCATGCTAGGCATTCCTGCACACCCACTTAATATTATGAGTGCCAAAACACTAATATATTTCATTAGAACGACCCAGCGCCGATCGGTACATCCAATGTTGTTGTAGTTCCATCTTCACTGGTAACCGTAATTCTTATAATATCGGTTCCATCTGGGCCGCCGCCAATAATAGTTTCGTATGTGATAGAGTTACCTTCAATATCAAAAAATCCAGAAGTTGAAGGGGTATCATTACCAAACATATTATCTACTAATTGTTTTGCAATTTGAGCATATATTCTACTTTCTAAATTACGCAAGAACTTAGCTTGTGTAGTATTATTTGCTTCTCTTTCGGCCTTTTCAATAGCGGATTGTATATCTTCCTTAATCTTATCACGTCTTGACTTTTCTTGGTTCTCAATAGTCAAATAATGAGCAGATGTATTAACTCCACTAAATGATGGGTTCTTAAATTTAAAAGTAATATTATCCGCTTGTACAGCTTGCGATGCAAAGTATAATACTATTACTAAAATTCCTAAATGTGTTCCTGTTATTTTCATTTTTTCTTTTTCTCATTTTCTTTATATTCTAATACGACATTCACTTTCTGTTGTAATCTAATTAAATCCTGATCAAGCATTCTTGTCTGGTCAATCACTCTTATTAATGCAAAATGCATCTTTTCTAACTCTGGTTCTATACTATTATTAATAAACTGCCAAATATAGTATAAGAAATAACCAAGACCTATACATGCTATTATAGGAAAACCATATTGTTGTATGGCATTAACCATACTAAATTCTACTGCAACTTCCATTCTTTTCCTTCATAGTAATAGTATGAACTATCCATCCATCCCATATAATATATTAATCCAAATACTGCTATTATAAGTATTACAATTCCTAGGCCTTTCCAAGTATCTGGATCACTCCAATCGTTACTTGCTGACACCTTCTTCCATACTTTACCATTTATTCTAGTCTCGTCTGACATCCAATTTTCCGTCCTCTACAAAGTTTTCTGCTCGGGCAACTCTTTCAATATCAGGTCTTAATTGTAAAGCACTACTTACTAGCATATCAATTTTAATCATTTCATTCGCCATTGTTCTTGCTCTGTTTTCTAATGACTCGCAGAACATGGTTAGAGTTTTAATCTGGCCGACCAACCCTTCTAATATTTGTTTTATTATTAAGAATATGAACGCGCCCATAGCAAGTGCGCCAGCAATAGGGGCACCGACTTGAGATATTAGTTCAAAGAATTCGGCCATATAGTTATTTATAACTTATATGACCGTAGCTGGTGGGATATTAGTTAGTAAATGCTAGACTTACTACTTTAAATGCCGCGCCGCCTTCTAAAGTATCAGCGGGAGCTTTTTCAACATTAAGACACTCATATTGTTTCATTGTAACAGTTCCTAATACTGTAGATCCTGTTTTTTGAGTTAATGTTCCTGCTGCTCCACTATTATATACTCTTACTAGTTTTGCAAATCCTACGTTTGAAGCAGAAGTTAAATCTGTTTCAGAACCTAGTAATTTAATTGTACTCGCCATTTTTTTCTCCTCTTAGAAATTGGTCCCATCGGTAATATGATTTTCTCTCATAACACCAATACCAACCATTGTATTTTTGATTTTTATTTTCCGATTCAAAATATTTTAAACCGCTTCTAGTCTCAACATTAGCCTTTCCGCTCTGTTCGTTACTTGTTTGTACCATCGTGAATCACGACCTTCTACAGCCGCCTCCTTCCAATCACCACTTTGCAGCGCTGCATTATGATTTTTAAATTTACTTAAGCGCGTAAGTCCCATATTGAACATCATGTTCGCAATAACTTGTTTTACTTCTTGTGGATATCCGTCCCACGCATCGTGTAATTTTTTACAATCTTCGACTACGGTTTCTACATCTTTGGCAAAGCATGATACAACTCTATCCTCTGAGACATCAGTACCGACCGGAAGCCCAAATTCTGGGTCTCCTTCGATAACCAAGTGTCCAATACCAAATGTAGCATAACCGAGGTGATCATGATAAATTTCATTTACTTGTCCCTCGTCTATAATTAATTGTTCTCTTAATTGATCTACATCAATATCATTATCTTTACTAAAAAACATTCTAATCTCCTAAATAATTTCTTATATAAGCCTTAAGATGGGTAATCTTATCTAATTCAGTATTATATACTGCGCCCCATAACCAAAGCTTTGGTGTTAAATCTTCATCTGTATATGGTATTGTAAGGTGTGTGCCTTCTATCCATTTTTCTACTACATTATAACTTGCATTAAAGTATACATCAATATTACCGTTCATTTCTTTACTTGAATTATATATAACTGCATAGAAATGATTACCATAAATTGGAATTAATTCTTCCATACGACTTGCAATATCAGAATGAGTTCTTTGCATTTCTGGTGAACTTATTACTACTTTCATTGCTACTGTTGATGTAATTTTATCAAATTTTAATCCATACCATGGCATATAATTAGTATATGTAAGTCCATATTCTGACTTAAGGTCATCACTAGGAAAATTCATATCATAATATGAAATACTATTATTAACGTATGGAGGCCTTAATGGAGTAAACTCTGATACTACATTATCATCTCTATTTTTATAATCAGGTATAAAATCTGTCCAATCAGCTTCCAATTTGTCTACTATTGCTGAACCTTCGGAAGTAGTAATACTATAGTCTTGTCTACATATTATGTCTGCCATATAAACATCGTCTCTGTAAGCTTTATCAGTATTTGTATCTCTATACTCACCAAATATCTTACCTTGGCCTATTAGCATTTCATAATCTGAAAGTACAGCTTTTCGGCTCTTTATATCATCTAATACATTTTCAGTATAAATCATTGGTCTTTCAACGCTATTATTCTCATCAATTACAAGCTTAATTATAGGATGACGGGCCGATGGAATATTCATATTATCAGAGTGAGTCAGTATAGGATCTTTATCTATATATTGGTATTCCATTAGTCAATCTCCAAATAGCAGTTGGTGGTAGATGTACCAAAATAGGTAGATACAGGATAAGACCCAGACAAATAGTAAGTTGCTTGTGCACTGGTTGTACCATTGTTAGATGCGCTGTAAGTCATACTAGTTCTATTTAATGTAAGAGTAGGAGTTCCAGAATTATTACTTTGGTTACGCCATATCTTTAGTGTTGTCCACCCACCATTAGTAAATGTCATGGATCCCGATTGTGGCTTTAGTATGAAGTACATAGTCCCCTGGGTCATATTTTGTAGAGTTTCAATTTTAACAGCTTTACCATCGGATAAGTTAAAAGTGTTATCGGTCATACTTCCAAAAGTTTGGTTATAACCCGAATTAACAAACCCATAGATATTTGTATAACCCGCCGTCCAGGTAGTATTGTGCAATTGATTTGGTGTAAATGTCTTACCAAAAAAGTCCGAGAATGGTAGAGGGTTACCTGTGACAGGTATACCTGTTGTATTATGATATATACCGCCTTTATAATAGTGTGATGCAGTAACATTAGAACTGTCATTGCCGCCCATTTCTTCTGCAATTCCATTATTAAATGAAGTAGTACCAGCTTGAATTATATACAATCTTGTTGCTGCAGTTATTACGTTACCAAAATCCATTATTGCGTCTGAATTATTGTGCCAAGTCCATACACTTTGAACTCCATCATAATCATAACTTGCACCACTACGTGTTACGGTAATACCATTACCGCTATTATCATAAGCAGTAATTTGATAAAATGCATTATTGTTATTTGATACGTTGCCGTCTAAAGAAAACCAGATAAGATTTCCTCTGTCTTGTGTCCAAGAACCGCCGCTGTAGTTGTTAGTATTTTTAATGAATCCAAAATCATTAATTTGTCTTACAGTACCACTTGCATCAGCATAGGTAGAATTACTTAGACTACCAACAGAAGAATTACTTGAAGAATTAATAGCTAGATCAGTACTGTCCCAATCGCCGTAACTTGGAGAAGAGGCCATATATGAATACGCCGTAGTAAAAATAGAAGCATTATATCCAGAGCCGTTACTGTGCGACACATATCCATCATGCGAAGCGCCTGTACTATTTCTTCTAAAATAATATGCGGTACCGTCGACAACTTGTTGGGTAAAATAAGAGCTGAACCCTGGTTCTGACTCAAAAATACGCCTGAACATTCCAAAACTACTGTCCGCTGCGAGAGATAGCGAATTATAACCAGTATCTAAAAGAACACTTGAAGAAGGGTTAGTACCTGCGTCTTGTAGTCCTAATGCTCCTGCTCCACTTGAAAGTATTGTCATTTAATAATCTCCCGAATTAAATCTTCAAACTGCTCGATCTTCTCTGTTCGATTCGGCCATAAGATATATTCTTTTTCTGGATTTTTCTTTAGATTACTAAGAAGTGGCAATATAGAGTTATATAACTTGTTTAACTTATCTTCCAGTTCTTGGGCAGTAGCCGAAGCGGAAGAGGCTTGAGAAGTTACCTTCTGTACTGCTTCTAATTCGTTTTCATCAACGGCGGTAAAACCGAAATCAAAGTCTAATAATTCTGCCATATTTAATCCTCTAAACTATTTATATTACCACTTTTACTTTTTCTGGGAATATTTTTCTTTTTATTTGGAACTACTTGATGTCGCTTGAATGGACTGTCTTTGTCAAACAGTACCCGATGATACCTTGTTTTGTTTCGATTCATCTTCTCCATAGCGGCCTCTATCTTCATTGCCATCCCAATTTAATTCAGTAACAGATTTTTGTTTGATTTTAAAGTCTTTGTTACCAAAGATTGCATCATAATTATCCAAGTATGCTTTACTTGTTACTTTAGTCTGGATAGAATCTCCAGTCACGTCGTTCTTTGCTACCATTATATCTCCAATGTGGGGTAATAGTACTATTTATACAGCAATGCTTTCTAAGCTATATAATATGGTTAAACATATCAGAGATACTAATGTAAGGATGATAGACCATTTAAAAATAGTCGTTACCATATCGAAAAAACTTTTAAATATTTCGCCTAACCAATTCATTTCTAATCTTCTGTTTTTGTTTAGGCGGAGTATTAGATTTTTCTAATGCTTCTTGAAGGTCCTTAAGAGGAGTTGATTTCATATAAAAATGTTGCACAGTTTTCTTCTTAGTGTTTCTATCAACTAAAACTTGACTGTCTTTAAATTTTACTGGTGGCATATTATTCTCCTATAATAAGTTTAAAAAATCATCAAACATATCAGGGTTATCTTTACATATCCTTTCTACGTTCTTTCTGATTGTTTTTAGTGAGGCTTTATTGCCCTCTTCTTGTAACTTTTCTACCCTTACTTTAAACTTTTCAAAGTCAAAGGCATCTATTGCATACTTTTTAGGTTTCCATTGAATAGTTGAATCCTTTGGAATTCCATAGTATCTTCCATCATTAATAAATTTCACTGGCGCTGTCATAATTTCTCCTTATATTTTTTCACTTTTATTAAAACCCCTAAATGTTTTAAACCTAGGGAACCTTAAACTATATTCACCATTCTCTGCTTGAGTAATAGCGTCTGCTCTGATTTCAACCAAATCGCCTATTATAACATCTCTGTTATCCCAGAACATATCTCTCTGGTCATCACTAAGACCAGAACCTACATTAACCTTAATGTGTACTCCGTCATCTACACCCTCACAAACCAAAGCACCTGTAGTACCTTCGAACTTGCCTTGGCCAACTTCTATATCTTTTATAGTAAGTGTAACTTCAATTACTGGTTTAATCTTTAACCAAGCTGCCGATCTTTTACATTGATATACTGCATCGATCGGTTTAACCATAAGACCTTCATAACCATTTTTAATAGCAGTCTTATTCATGTCTTTAAATATTCTTTGACCACCTTCTGTGTCTAGGTTACATCTAGTCCATTCGACTTCTCTAATGCAATCGTCAAAACATAAATTCTCCAGAATAGTCTTTCTTTCTAGTGTAGAATAATTACCCTTACCTTGATTAAATTCCGCAAGATCAAGTACATCAAAGAGTGCAAGGTATGCATCGGATGTATCAACATCAGTCTTTCTATATACTTGTTTCATTAAGGCCTGAAAATTATCACTCATAATTTCGCCATCAAATACCATATTATTAAATTCTGGTTTACTTAATGCTTCTTCTATATGAGGGAAGTTAGGGAATACTTTACCATTCCTACTGTAAAGAGTAGCGGAGTTATTTTGTATAATAGCAATACACCTAACACCATCATACTTGTTTTCGATAATAACATCACCAACAAGTTTCTTTTCTTCTTTTGCACCATCCCTGGCTAGCATACAACCAAAGACTGGTATTGTGCCTTTCTTTACTTTATTTACTGATCTCTCAGAGAATCCTGCCTTAAAATCTTTAAGAAGAATACACCTATACCAATTGTTCCATTGTTCTGCAGTGCAACCTTCTTCTAATTCTGCTATTGCGTCTCTTGCTGCATGACCAGTTAATTCTCTATTAATTAATTTATCTAGTAACTGTTTAAAGTGATACCAAGAGGAGAGTTGATTACGAGCATCTCCGACAGTTCTTTCTTCTACTAACTCCGAAAAATCTCTAGTGCCATAGGTAATTAAAGGTGTTAACCCGTACTGAAGGCCTTCGACAAACTCTTCGTTATCCATGTTATTCGCTAGAACATCTAGTTTAAATAACTTACTGTTGTCCGACCTAAGTAATTCAATTATTTCCCAAGGCTTCATTAAATCTCTCCAATAATATGTTTATACATGTGTTTCCACTTCCAATACCTAGGAATGTTTATTTCCTCAGCATTGTGTTCATGAGCAATAAGTAATGAATCCAGTCCCATATCAAGACCGACTTGAGCATTTTTTGGTTTATCTTCTATCCAAAAGCAACCTGTATCTTTAAATTTAGCCAGTTCTTCGTCTTTATCCGCTCCACATGGTAGGAAAGTAAAATCTTCCCATAATTCTTTACCGAATAATAATTCGAGGTTTTGAACTCTTAATTTCTGTGCATATCTGTTGGTACTTAATGATGTAATACAATGGAATTTATAACCATGTAACATATTAAGTCTTTTCATGTAGTACACTGCATCTCTTAGTGGTGGTAGAAAACCAATAGCAGCAGAATCATTAAATTCTTCAACGAATTTGTGACCTTGTTCTCTTGTGAAATTAAATCTTTTACCTACGTTATACGCAGTAGGATCTACTGTTGGGAATCCTTTGTGATGCATGAACTGAGTAAATGCGTATTCCCAATCGCATAGTACTCCATCGCAGTCCACTAATATTATATTATCTTTCATATTTCTCCTTATCATGGGTATATTATACTACGGTTATACCCTTTTGTCAACCATTTTATTAAATTATTTTTACTAAAAATCACCTTCTGCAACTTGCATAACAGTAATACCTTGTCTTCTCCACATATCTACCACTTGCTGTCTGTCATCAAATGCCATAATTGGGTCGAATCCTTGGTCTTTCATCTTAATAAGCATACCTTCTTTTACTTCAAAGTCAGGTCTAAAATCACTGTTGGATCTCATAAATATAGCGTCGAACGAAAGACCCTGTGAAGAAATCTGTTCTACTGTTATATCCATTTGCGCTTTGTTTCTGCCAGATGAAATGATTATTCTATGGCCAGCTGCTTTCATAGCTTTGGCTATAGAGAATATCTCATGCTTAGGAGTGTCATCCTTAGTGGCTGCTCTGAAGGCATCGAAATCCTTCGGTCTTTGTGTCACGAAATGTCTCCTATGTTCTATATCCATAAGAGTCCCGTCAACGTCAAATATAATGTCCATAATGTATCTCCTTTATATGTATATTATATACTAGGAGATACACTTTGTCAACACTTTTTTGTTAAATTTTTACTGTTTCCGATATAAAGTGTGTTTCTAAAATCATTAACTTATCTTCAAATTCTGCAATCTTTCCGATTTCTGCAGATATTGTCTCCATAATATCAATGTGTTCACCCACACCAACTGGGTTCTGTAAGAATGCTTCAACATTCATCTTGTGTTTACCAATCTCGCCATGGTAATGATTTTTAAGCGCAGTTATCATTGCATTTCTCATACTACAAATTCCTCTCCAGGATTCCATTCACACCCAGTAAGACCACCGGCCTTGAGTGCTTGTAAAGTCCTTAATACTTCATGGGCATTTCTTCCAGTATCAAGTGCATTTACTGATACGTGTTGAATGACCATTTTTTTATCATATATAAATGTTGCCCTGTAACAAACACCTTCGTCTTCGTTAACAATACCAAGTTTATGTGATAGACCTAATCCGCAATCTGCCGCTAGAACATGATTAATACTACCGATTAACTCATTATTCTGTTTCCACGCCAATTTACAAAATTCGTTATCACCACTGATACCGACAACATTCGCCTCTTCCACTAACATATCCATCCCAGCAATTTCTGTTGGGCAGATAAATGTGAAATCTTTTGGATAGAAATAAACCACACTCCAATCTTTTTTATGTGGCGTAAATCCATTCTCAATTTTTACTTCAACGAATTCATTATTTTCGTTGACACCCTGCAAAGTACATGCCGGGAATTCATCTCCTACTGTTAACATTTTATTCTCCTAGTTTCCAAATATGTGTTTACGTTTTTGTTCTGTAGTATACTGTTCTATTACATCAAGTAATGGTTTAACCCAGTTGTCTCTATGTTCTATAAAGACCTGTGGTTCTTCATTATCTACAGCTATTAAAACGACCAATTGTGTAATGGGCATTCCAGTTCTTTCTTCCCACATTATTGCATATGCGCAACACTGCATGAAATAGCCTTTCACCCATTCTTTCTTCTTTAGTTTACGAGATGTTTTATAATCCACAATAGAATCTTTACCATCCCATACACCTACACAATCCACTCTGCCGGCCAAACCTAAATGATTTGAATATAATGGAGCTTCTTGTGAATAAACCTTAGTTAATCTTGTGTCTAATTGTTCTTGTACATCTTTAAAAGATTGTAATATATGTGGCATTACACCTTTAGCAAAATCTGGATCATTGTTAACATATCTTTCTAATAAGTCATGAACTGCAGTACCTCGTCCAGAAGCTATTCTTGATACTTTATTTGCTTCTTCTTCACCAACTCTTGCTCTCCACGCTTGGATAGCTTCTCTACTTAAAATAGAGAGAACTGTTGTAATAGAAGGATAATTATTACCATCAGGAGTGGTGTATGTTCTACCAGTAGCGCCTGTTTTTGCAGAAAGATCGCTATATCCCAAATTAATTTTTTCATGTTTAAAGTTTCCCATTTTCTACCATTTCCTTTGTCATTATGAAGTCCCTTACCAGACCAGATCTGACAATGTCTTCCCATGTAAATTCAACGTGATTAAAGAGTTTCATATTCTCTAAAATTTTTGTGAATTTTTCTAGCCCTTCTCTATCGCCGTGTTTAGTAAAATCCGATTGGTAATAATCCCCACATAATATAATTCTGCAGTTATGACCCAATCGTGTAATTACTGAACACAATTCGTGATAAGTTAGGTTCTGTGATTCGTCTATAAGTACTATACAATCAGTAAGAGTTATACCTCGTATAAACGAAGTTGTTAAAAACTCAATCTGTTTCATTTGCTCTATCTTTTTCCAAGCATCACTGTCTTTAAATAACTGAGTTAGAATAGAATAGTAAGGTGCTTTATAAGCGTCTTCTTTTTCTTCTAGTGTTCCTGGCAAGAATCCCATATCCCGAGTTGGAACGGCTGATCTTACTATCACTAATTTCTGTTCTTGTTTATCTTTATTTAAAATATCCAATAATGACAAGTAAGTAGAAATATATGTTTTACCAGTTCCAGCTGAACCAGATAACACTAAATTAAAGCCTTCTTTCCAAGAGGCAAATACTTCTTCTTGTGATTTAGTAAGTGGGTCTAATGTAATAAGATGTTCTAATCTTAAACGGGCAGGTTTTTGAGCACTCATTTTGTTTTAATGTTATCCCTATATCTTGGTGGTAATCCTGATTTAATTCTATCTTGTACTTCTTTCCATCCGTCACCTGCTTTAGATAGTACACTTTGGGTACCAGTTACCAATTTAGGTGCAGACATTACTTGTTGAATATTAGGATCTTTGATATATTCTTCCATGGAAGCAATAGACATAAATTTGGTTTCTACTTCTCCCGTTTTTAAATTTTTAAAATCATACGTTGGCATAATTAAACCACTCTGGTACGTTTCTTTTTGTCCAATCCATTTTAAATCTTTCCTGTTTTGTATGATAGAATGCGCGATATGACTTTACTGGGTCAGCGAACATACATTCTGGATTCGAACCCATGGCAAGTTTAAAGGGTGTATAATCTCCCATTGGCATATTTTTAGGTAATAATCCTAACTCTAAACCTAACTTGGTTTCTGTTGAATGTGTTTTACCATATCTGTATGTATATTCTCTACAGAGTGCAACAAAATGTTCATAGTGCCATCTGTAATTAGATGATGATTCTGCAGTCCATACTGTACATGGATGATACATATGCACAGCCTTGTAATATAAATTTTCTTTGTGAGTGTCATCTAGTTTCCAATACTTTACCATTCTTTTACCTGACTTAGATGGTCTGGTTTCTAGTTGTCCGTCCAACATTCTGTGGACTGTAGATAACATTTGTGCAGATTCGACAATCATTTTAACCACGTGTTTATCACACTGGTCTTGTGCCGCTTTGATGGGGTCTTTGTGTAGTATAAAGATATTCATAATGTATATTATATCACAGTTAGTTTAATTTGTCAACCATTTAATGTAGAAAATATATTCCTTAATAGTAACAGTAATCCTGCTGCATTTAGCACAATTAATGCTCGATCTTTCCACATTATTGATACCCACAACCACAGTGTAATACCAATAATAGAGAACCCTAAGTCCCACGTCTGAAACCCATCAATACCTCGTAATGACATTGCGCACAAAACGAATACTGATGCGATCCATTTTACATACCAATCTAAGGTATATTTTGGTGTGGCTGATTTATAAATTCTTTTAGAATTTTCTATTTCTTCTTTTGTAAATTTTTGTTGGTTTTTCATAAAGTAAAGGGCCCTGAACCCACAGGGCCTTATACCCTGTTATTTATAACCTCCTGCAACTAACGCCATATCTTCGATATATTTATTTAGGTATTCGATTTTTTTCTGCATTTTATATGCCAGAACATCTTTTCCTTTGCGTTTAAGTTTCTTCTGATAGTATATTGCCTCGTTCTTATCTTTCTTTAGGCGCTCAATCTGTACATGCATAATGTTTCTCCATGTTGGTTAATTGAAATTCTATCATTATAAAGGTTGGTCTATAGGCTATCCTCCGTTATTAGTTTAAATTATTTACGAATTAAATTAGGGAATGCATCAATAACTAATTTCTTAGTGATTCCTTTATACTTTAAATCTTTATCTTTTGCTTGAATAAGCAATTCTGCTTCACTACTGTGAAGTGCTTCTAATACACCAACAAAAAGTGTTTCTCTTTTAACTTGGTTAATATTACTTTTTGGGCCTTTAAAGAAATGTTTAAACATTTTAAATTGGCTATATAAAGTAGAATTATTATACCCATCAGGAGCGTCATCTTTTTTATATGGCGGTGCACCTTTAGGTAATAGTGATACAATATCATCATCAAAGTTGATTCTAATAATATCTCTTAGAGGCGCTGAATCGTTTTGTTTTAAGAATTGAATCTTAGCCTTTTTAGTGTTTAATTTTGCGGCCTCTTCAAAGACCTCGGATATTAATTTTCTACGCATTATAAAATTCCTCCACGCATTCAATCAGGTTATTACATCTTTTTTTAATTAAATAATTCAAAACTTTCATTCTCATTGGTAGTTTTTGGTTATCATAAGTATTTATAATTGATTCTTGTATTGATTCTGGGATTTTAGTAAGGTCAATTAATGTCTTATTTCTTTGATAATTTCTGTAAGTTTCTTCTGGCATAGCAGATTTTAAATCATCACTTCTCTCTAACCAATCATCAATTCTTGTTTGTCTTAAAGGTGTTTGTTTAGCACCTTCGGTTATTAAAGTATCATCCTTAGATAGTATATTAGGTATACCGTCACCAACATCTCCTCTCATAATATGATTAAATAAGTATGTTCTAGGGTTCTTATCGGTAACTACTTTCTTCTGAATTGGTGAGAATTGTTTTACGTTATTATACTTTTGTAGTTGAATAAAATCTTTATCAGAAGACACAATCATTATAGGCTCACCTTGACCAAAATCTTGAGAACGAATAGCAAGTGCACCAATAATATCATCAGCCTCACAACCTTCCATGTGTAATACTTTATATGGTAAGTTCTCTTGTATTTCTTCTCTAATCAATGTTATAATACGGAAGATTTCTGGCCAGTCCATGTGAGAAGTAGCATCTCTGCTTTTCTTTCTATTAGCTTTATACTCTGGGAAATATTCACGTCTCCAAGTATTCATGCCGTCAGCACAAATTACCATCTGGCCATATTCGTTTCGGTACTTCTTATTATACATACGGATACTGTTAAGAATCATATGTCTAATCATATTTTCATCATTTAATTTTTGCACTATAATGTTTGAAAGTGCGATCTGACTATAGTCAATTAATATCATATTTTTTTATTCGCTTCAATTTTAGTAAAAAGGTCATCCATTTCTTTATGTAAGAAATGTTCCAGACCGCCATATCTCATAAACATTGAGGAAAGTAAGTTAATAATCACATACATATCTCGTGATTCATCAAACTCTGGATTCCTAAATTCCATTTCATCAAATGCAGAATCTTCTTCGTACAGATAATCCTCAATCATAAGTAAAACAAATTGAGCTGTATCAGTACACTCTTCTGTATAACTTTCATATGCGAAATTTCTTTCGGACTCTATCTGTTCTTGCCGCCTTTCGGTGGGAAATGGTATTATATTGTTCATAATAGGTATATTATACTACACTTTTTGGCAAAAGTAAAGGGTTATTTAATTAAATTTTTAACTGTTTGACCACCGATTTTACAAGCAATGATGCCGTTATAGTATTCCTCTGTTAGTAAAACTTCTCTAGCAAACTGTTCTTTTGCTTCCATATATGCGCAATCCCCTTTGGTCTTACACAAATGGAGTATCTCTCTAGTAAAATTCTCAGGGCCCTGTTCTTCAATATCTATAACAAGATGTTTATTAGAACCCCAATAAATTCTCCAATCAGACTCTACCTTAAGTTTCTTTCTCCGTTTTCGAGTCTTTGTTATTGGTAGTGTCTTTTGACTCCAAAAGAATTTCTTTCCAACGTACTTCCGATTGTCCTTGTTGTTCGTTATCAAATAAACAAAACCGTACACGTCTTCGTGACTGAATTCTTTTGGCGGCTGCCATTCTACTCCTTGATAGAGCCATGGGGGTTTACTCCTCGTATTCTTCGTTGTCATAGTTATATGTATCATCAACTTCGGTTGATATTCCACAGTTAGGGCAGAACCGATCTTCGGTATCCCATTCGTCTTCTAAATGAATAAAGGATCTCTTATAACAAAATTGACAATCATGCACATACCAGTGAGTTGGTGCAGTACCATACTTCATAAGTAACTCCTTATTGTTTAAATTTTTTGAAATTCTTGCCACCCGCCTATATTCTGTTCATCAACCACTATTTGAGGGAATGTTCTAGCTGTCGGAAATTTCTCTAGCATTTCTTCTCTGCCAAAATCAACTCCAAGTTTAAACACCTTATAAGATATATCTGATCTTTCTTGTATCATTGCTTGGGCTTTGTGTACTGCCATGTCACAAAAAGGACATTGGTCTTTGCTGTATATTTCTATTACCAATTTACTACTCCATTAATTAACCAAAAGGCTAGTAACATAAACCCGAATACACATATTTGTATAATACTGGCCCAGAATACTTGCCTCATTGGATGCATTTCTGTTAATTTTTCTATCCAAGATTCACTTGGTGCTAAATTTACTACTTGCAGAACTTTCTTTTCCACTATAAACTTAGTCCTGATAGTGTATCTTCATCTACGTCCTGTTTAACTCCACCTGTAACATAAGATGTAATTTCTGTTTCTTGTGGCGCGACCTGTACATTACCACCACCAATCCATTTTTCTGTCCATGGCAATGGATTCATTTGTGATACTGTGTATGGGCATGTTAGACCAATTGCTCTCATTCTTTTACAACCGATCCATTCTATATAGTCAGATAATAACTTCGCGTTTAATCCAATCATAGAACCGTCTTTAAATAGATATTGTGCCCATTGTTTCTCTTGTTCAATTACGTCAACGTATAGCTTAACGGATTCGTCTTCCATTTCTTTAGCTATCTTTATATAATCTTTATCTTCTTTTTGTAGAAGTTTAAGCATGGTAGTGGTAGACGCCAGATGAATATTCTCGTCTCGTGCAATAAATTTAATAATCTTAGCATTACCTTCCATTTTTTTAAGTTCTGCAAATGCCCAAGAACATGCGAATGACACATAGAAACGTACTCCTTCTAGAGCATTAGCACTCATCATTGCCATCCAAACAGCTCTCTTGTGTTGCATCTTATTTGTAGGGCCGTTATTAGAGGTTACCAAGTCATCATAATATGAACTAATAGAATCTGCACAATTACTAATTTCTTTAGTATCTAAAATACTATCGAATACCGCACCCGGAGATGGATATATATTACGAATAATATGTGTATAGCTTTTAGAATGAATAGTTTCAAAGAATGACCAAGTCTCTATCCAGTTTTCTACTTCTGGTAATGAAGCAATAGGTAAGAAAGCAAGATTTGGAGCACGGCCCTGTACACTATCCAATACGATTTGTCGTTTTAGGTTAGATGTAAAGATGTGCTTTTCGTGTTCGGTCAGAGAATCAAAATCTTTTTTATCTTTTGAAATATCTACCTCTTCGGGTCTCCAAAAGAATCCAAGTTGTTTCTCTGTTATTTTATCTAATTGTGGATATTTTAATTCATCATATCTTTGAATATCTACACCTTCATCTAAAAACATATTCTTTTCTAGATGTGATTTTTTATTCTTCTTCAATACTGCCATTATTTAGTTTTCCTTGTTGTCTAAATCGTTTATTATATCTTCGTTTAATTTTTTTAAGTGTTCCCCTACCCCAGCCGTAAAACTTACGGGACTTTTTACTTAAAGCATCCCATTCATCGCCACCACTCATAGGTATTCGTTCTTTCTTTTTCAAATTTTACAACTTTCACAATCATCGTCATCATATACTTCTGATTCACCTTCATAACTGTGATGGGTTGCCTCGTCGGTCATTTCTCCAGCACCATCGTTAGTGTTGAAGTAATAGAGCTGTTTCAATCCAAATTTATATGCAGTAACCGTATCCTTAATCATTTCTGACATAGGGATTTTATTATCCTCAAAGTGTTCTGGATTATAAGAAGTATTAACCGATATTCCTTGGTCAATATATTTCTGTAAGATAGCACATATCTTTAAGTATCCGTCTGGAGATTTTTGATCCCAGAGCAGGTCATACTTATTCTTTAGGTGGTGATAACCAGGTACTACCTGTGCCATAACACCATCCTTAGATTGTTTATAACTAACTAATGCACGAGGTGGTTCTATTCCATTCGTACTATTAGAGATTTGTGCAGATGTTTCTGCTGGCATTAATGCCATTAGAGTACTGTTACGGATTCCAGTAGCTTTAAGTTGAGTTCTCAGCTCGTCCCATGGTAATCGTTCAGTATGCTCTATTAAATTATCTACTGCACTCTTATATGTATCAATTGGTAAAACCCCGCCACCATATTTTGTCTCATAATTTAAAGGTATTTTGCCTTTTTCTTCCGCCAATATAGCAGATGCCTTAATAAGATAATAAGACCATGCTTCAGCATATTCGTCTACTATCTTAAAAGCAGATTCATCATATTTTAACTCTCTTTTAGCCAAGAAGTAGGCTAGATTTATTATACCAACTCCGAGAGGTCTACGGTTGAGAGTACCTTTCTTAGCAGCTGGAACTGGATATCCTTGATAATCAAGTAATTCATCAAGAGACCTGACAGCAAGATCGCAGTATTTTTCAAAATCTTTTGGTTCATTTATTAAACCCCAATTAATTGCAGATAAAGTACATAGACTAATTTCGCCTTCCGCATCATCGGGTGAATTAAGAGGTGTAGTTGGTAAATCAATCTCACAACATAGATTACTCATACGAATAGGGGCTTGATCAGGCAAGAATGCACCATGGTCATTAGCATGGTCCACATTCATTAAATATATTCTACCAGTATCTTTTCTTTCTGTTAAGAACGATGAAAATACTTCTACTGCTGGCATAGATTTCTTTCTAATAGATGTCTTACGTTCATACTTCTCATAAAGAGTTTTAAATTTATCTTGATCTGCAAAGAAAGCCTCATATAAGCCAGGGACATCATTTGGATCAAAGAAAGTAATATTACCATTAGTTAATAATCTTTCATACATTAGTTTATTAAACTGGAATGCATAGTCCATGTGTCTGACTCTGCCTTCTTCTGTACCTTTATTATTCTTTAGTACAACCAAGTCCTCGAATTCATAATGCCATATAGGAACATATACAGTTGCTGCTCCACCACGAACCCCACCTTGACTACACGATTTTACCGCCGCTTGGAAATATTTTAAGAATGGAATTAATCCAGTATGAACTACGGAACCATCACCTACTTTAGCACCTTCGGCTCTAATTGAACCTGCTCCAATACCAATACCTGCTTTTTTACTGATATATTTTACAATAGAACTTGCAGTAGAATTAATAGAGTCAAGACTATCGCCACTTTCGATAAGAACGCAGCTTGAAAACTGTCTGGTTGGCGTACGAACTCCCGCCATAATCGGAGTGGGTAGTGAAATATAAAACTGAGAAATTGCATCGTAATAATCCTTTACATATTTTAAACGGGTTTCTTTAGGGTAGTTCATAAACAGAGTAGCAGAAACCATCATGTACAATACTTGTGGTGTTTCGTAATGGATTTTATTCTTACGGTCTTGTACTAAATACTTACCTCTAAACTGTTCCATACCCGCATATGTAAATGCGTCATCGCGTTCATGTTTAATATATTTGTCCAATTGGTTAAGTTCTTCTTCAGTATAATTAACCAAAATTTCTTTATCGTATACTTTTCTTTTTATATTTTCTTTAATTAAAGTGGTTAGAGCCCATGGGTCATAGTCGCCATAAACTTCTTTACGGAGTTTGTAATTGATTAACCTAGCGGCCACAAATTGGTAATTTGGAGTATGTTCAGATATAAGTTCTGCAGCGGACTTAATTAAAAGTTCGTGTATGTCATATGCTGGTATATTATTATATAGCTGAATATTAGCTTTAAGTTCTATTTCTGATATGGATACCCCTGTAATATCCTTACATGCCCAATCAAGTACTTTGTGTACTTTTTCTAAATCAAATTCTTGTTTCGTGCCATCTCGTTTAGTGACATCTATTTTCATTATGTTCATCCCATCCATTATTATTCCGGTGTTTAATAGTATATATTATAACACATTTTTCAGTGTTTGTAAACAACTATTTTACTTTTTTTTCAAGTTTTTCTATTCTATCTATCAATTTGGGATAATCATCAAAACCATCTAGTCCACATTTAGGGTGTGCTATCCTTTCCAGTTCTTCTAATCGTTTGGCGACTAAAGGGAACTGCTTTACAAATTTGGCATCTTTCTTAGCCAATTCTAAATCATACTTCTCAGCGAAGTGTTGCATAAATCTATCTACTTGTTTTTGGAACCAGATGCCACCTTTTGTGCCTTGGAACCAATTATAAAACGAAGAACCTATAATAGAACTTAGAATAGACTTTAGTGACAGTATAAGTAAAAAATACACTTACTTCACCTTTGCTAACTTTTTAATAGCTTTAACATAGTTAGGCATTCCATGGTCTACTACTCCATCAAAGAATTTAAATCTTTTCCAAGAGTTAAAAATACCATAGAACATATCTGCCCATGTTGGTTTAGTTTGTTTCTCTCCGAATCTGTTAAAGTATATCATCTCTCCATGATGCCTGAAACCCAACCATGCAGGTGGGATTCTACATACTATATCATTGTTATTCATAAATCTGTAATGCGGCGATTTAATATTTTTAATGAAATGTTTTCCGCCAACTCTTGGAGATCCGAATGTAAATAGTTCTTCTGGTTGGTACCTTGTTGCACTAATTGTTGCCATGGCAGCACCTAAACTATGACCAGTCATATAAACATCTTTTCTTACTTTTAATTGATCATTGTGTTCTAGTTCTTTTACAATGTCCATCCAAACATCATCTACTTCTTCTTGGAATCCACCATGTACTTTACCACCAGCTTTTGCTGTATTCTTAATTACTTTGAGATCAGCCATAACATCATTTAATTTAGAAGGTTCTGTTCCTCTAAACGCAAACCACATATCATTTCTGTCTTTTGCGACTAGTACTTCTGCTCCATCTCTACTAATAATCTTACCTGAAACAAATCCGAGTTTCTTACATGCTGTTTCTGCAGATTTGGGAGTCATATATGCAATTGCTGAAAGTTTTGCTGCAACCTCTGCTCTTTCCATTACTGTTAATTGTTCTTTCATTCTAGTCTTTGCCATTTTGTTTCTCCAATTTAATTTCCACTGCTTCAGCTTGTTCATCATTTATTGTTACATTCCTATAGTAAACTATCACCTCACCGAGCTGATTAATATATCTTTTAATTTCCTGAGTATTATAAGACATTAACTCATAATCATCAACAGTCATGGCAACAAATACAATATCTCCGCCATGGTTTTTCTTTATATCATCTATAAATTTATCAAGATAAGTATATCCTTCTGGATACAAATCTTCTCTACCTAATTTACAGTTTGATTTCTTAGTTTCAGGATCTTTCAGACAATTTTCAATTATCTTGGTATCTGAAACTACATACCATTTAGGTTCTTTTAAGTCTATTGCTCTAGGCATTACTGGCTGTACAATATCTATCTGAACCGGTTTAGTTATTATTTCAACTTCTCTTGGAGCCTGTTGAAGTAAACTACAACCACTAATCGTTAAGAGTGCTAATACGCTGACTATCTGCTTCAATCGCATCGAATGCCTCCTTTGTTCTAGTGTTTGCTCTTTTCTCAATCATACCAGGTTTGGCGCTAGCCAATTTAGACAGATTATGACGCCTGAATATATCCATATACTCATTCATTTCTGTTTCGTATGCTTGATTTCTGACTTGTAATCCTGTTAACTCTTGTGAAGTTTTTGCAAGATTATTTTGAATGGCCTCGATTGTGGCCTTTTGTTCTTGATCTCTTAGGTCTTGTGCTATAATTACTTTGGATTGTTCTTCCAGTTTATTCTTCATAGGTACTACAGATAAATTATAATACATGAGACCTGCAAGTCCCATAGCTCCTATAATTCCCATCAATATTTTTGTCATAATCTAACCTATATAATTAACCGAACTTCTTAGCGAATGCCTTTAAGTCTAAAGTTTCAAAACCGCCGAATTCATCCATTACTCTGTAACCTAACTTTCCTTTACTAACTACTGGTTTAGCACTAAATGTTTTCATTCCTTGCTTTAGACCACTAATTTCAGATCCATATAGAGATAACCCTTTAATCTTTGGCGGTCTAGCTTTAGCTTCCTCTACAGTTTCGTCAAACATGCCTGAATCTTTCATCATCTTTAAAGCATCTTTCTTTGCTTTATCTGCATTTTTAGAATTGATTCTTTCAACAGATTTTTTAATCATTGCAAGTCTTTTCTTCTTTTCTTTATCTGTCATGGCCTCTCCTACGAGTTCTTCATCTACACTTTCTTCTCCAAGTGCTTTTATTACTTCTCTACGCGCTCTTGGATTCAAACTTTTAAGTACTTTATCTTTCATTTTTGGGTTAGCTTTAATCATAGCAATTGTATCAGGATCTGCCTTTTCTTTCAAGTCTTCATCTACACTTTCTTCTTTCATGGCAACTGATGCCATATTCTGTTTAGAGGCATTAATTTCTCTAGCCTTTCTTCTAGCTAGCATCTTTTCAACAAACTTTCTGCCTTCTTTAGTACGCCCATCATACTGTGGCGATTTATTCTTTTTCTTTTTATCTTGTTGGACATCTGCAGGCATATCAACACCACCAGCTCCTACTGAGTTGGCAGCGGCATCTTCCCACATGTCATTAAATTTTTTCATTTCTTTATGTCTCCACTACTTATATATAATTTCTGATTGGTTAGAGAATGTGTTACCTCATATATGCCAGTGTTAAACATATAGTCCACTGGTTTACTATGAAGTGTTACTATAACTTCTTGGCCTGGGAAAGCAATTATCTCTCCTGTTTTATTACTAGCCATTTCATTAATTAATTTATACCTACCTGGATTAATTACATCATCTTTAATAAAGAATACACTCTCATTAAGTGATTCATCCAAGTCGTTTAAAACTTCGTCTAATACTTCCCTAATTTCATCTTCTGTTAGATTAGTATTTTCTTTAATTAAGAACAAAGCTGCAGCATAAGAAGCTAACTTTGTTTTACCGAATGGTACTTTCATCAACAATCTTTTAAGATTAAAAACTAACCTATGAAATACTGTATAAACTTCTTTTTCTTGGCCAGTTGTTAAGTCTCTTGCCTTCTTGAGATTCTTACCATTCTCATCAATAATGCCCTGTTCGTATGCACCTGTTTTATCCCACGGCGTTACTAACAACTTTAGAAACCTAAAGGCGTAAAATAAATCTGCTGTACGTGATACTACACCCATTAAATTTTCCTTAGTACTTCCACTATATATGGATCTAGTGGAACCCCTACTTGTTCATCTTCTGGTAGATAATTTAAAAATACCAGAAATGGTTTTATATATGTCCAATGTTCTGGTTCTATTTTATACCAGATCATTCTATTAGCTGCTTCAATACCAAACACATTATATAATACTATTAGATGATTTAAAACCAATCTTTCTTGTAATTCATCATTTACTTCGTAGCGTCTAAGGAGCCTTTTAAGATATTTAAATCTAGCCAAGTCCTCCTTAAATTCGCCTATGTCTATACATTCAGGATTATTATAATTCTGTGCCGCATAGAGCTCAAAATTCTTCCTATTTAAGGTATCAAATATTTTCATCATATAGTTATTTATAATCGCTATTTTAGTTTAGTAGGACCATTAACCTTAGCTTTATATTTCTTAACTATACTTTGTACATTTCTATCTTTTAAGAATTTATCTAAAGATGCAACGTCACCATAAAACTCTAAGGATGCAGGAGCAGAATCTCCACCATCAAAACTTGCTACATGCATATTTTTGATTTTACCTATAAGTTTATCCATCATATCCATTTCTTTTTGGTTAAATCCAAAGTCATCGTTAAATTTATTAGATGAATTACCTTTAATTACATGAATAAACATATATGCTTCATGGCCTTTTCTATCTCGATCTTTATAGTTCTTAAGGTCTTTTACCCCTTCTGATAGTTCTTTTCTAAAAGCTTTAAATGTTAACATTACTTAACTCCGTCTTTGCCCGGCTCATCTTCAGAATTGTAGTTCTTATCTACATAGTCAAAGAATTCCTTTTTCTTCTCACCCTTTAATTCAGCAGGCGAATCAACTCCAAACTTTTTAAGAGCCTTATCAAAGAATGCTTTATACTTAGCTTTATTATCTTCAGCTTCATTCATCTTATGAGCTTCTTCAACTACGTCTTCATTTACTTCTTCATTGGCAAGTTGTAATGCCGCTTTTACTTCAGGATCATCTGAAAGACCTTTCTTCATCTTTTCAATTTTCTTTGCAGCTCCAGTCATATTACCACCCATTTTAAGAGCAAGTTCTGATGCTTTCTTAACTAAAGATTTTGAAAACTTAGACTTGGCTTCTTCGACTTCTTCTTTGTCTTTTTCGTCTTTATCATCATAGTCTTCGACTTTGTACTTCTTACCAGATACAACAAATGTGTCATCGCCGTTCTTACGAGCAGCATTAAGAGCCATGGTAAACTTATTACCTTCTTTCTTGACATCTTTCTTGTCTTCTTTCTCGTCGTCGTGTTTGTTATCCTTATCGAATCCTAATACTTCTTCAACATCCTTTTTCTTTTTTCCGTGATAGGCTTCTTTCACGTTAGTGCCATCGTCTTTCATTCCTGACTTTTTAACTGTGTGCTTAGCCTTAAACTCTTTCTCACCTTTAGCAACAGGTTCTGCAACCTCGTCTACTTCTGGTTTATCGTGAGAGTAACCTTTCTTAGCTAGGGCTTTATGCTCTGCTTCATCTTTGGCTACTGCCTTCTTACCTTCAGGACTCCACATATCATGGGGATATTTGGCTTCCTCTTTCTTTACTTTACCTTCTAGTACATCACTAACTGCTGCAGCAATGCTTAGAGTTTCTTTATCATTGATTTTCATTTTGATTTCTCCTATTGTATGAAAAGCATTCCTGTAATAGCTGTCGCTGTTGTAGCAATGACTATCCAGAATAGTTTATTAATTATATTCACAGTTGAAGCATTAGAACGAACTAATTCATCCAACCTGTCTACTCTATTTATAAGAGCTAATATTTGGGCACCCTGTTGTTTACCAAATTCTGTTAAGGTGATTATTTTTTCTTCAGCACGGGCCAATGCAATAATTGCTTCAGACATTTGATCAATTTTTTGTTCGATCCTATCTAAACGCGCGGACTGCTCTTCTCGCTGCTGTTGTGCTGTTGCCATGTTTTATTACCCTGCATTTTAATGGGGTTACCCCCTTTATTAATCTATGGAATTCTTCTTTCTTAATATCGAAGACCATACCTTTCTTTAACAACCATGGAAGGCAATCTTGTAATTGAAATTGCCAACCCTCACCATCTAAAATTTCTATTTCCCGATCCTCATGGTCACGGTGCCAAACGAACTCCGCGTCCTCTTTACTAGGGTCGAAGTGACGTACATCAGCATCTTCCCAATACGGTTTACCAAAAGTAAGATCCACCACCTTTTAATCCTAATTGTTTTGCATACTTAGGAAGACGACATGCCCAATATCCGGCTTTTGTCTTGTCATTCTTAGTAGCACATTGATGTCTAGCTGCAAAGTTTCTTGCAGCATCCCTATCATTAATTTTTGCACTTAATCCAGTAGTATCACCGAATTGAATCTTAATAACATTCCCCTTTGCATTCTTTACATATACATAATATTTAGCCTTACCACCCCGTTTAGGAGAGTTTAATTCAACATCCTTGTCTTTAGTAGCTTCAATCATGGGTTGTTCTAAAGGCACATGCTGGCCTTCATATAACCCAAATCGTTCTTCTATATGTTCTAAAAAACTATGCATTATAATCCCTTTATAGTTCTTACTACCTTACTCATTACCATTTTAAGAGCAGTAAAATATGCCCAACCATATCCGTAAAAGATATGAAAAGTATGATTCTTTTCTATAGCAGATTTAGGGCCAAACTTCTTAGTCCAGTTATCTACCCATTCACCTTTATATCTTAATACTGCATGTGACATCTTCCACTTACTTGGTCCAACACAACAGATACCTGCTTGATGGGTTAGTAGTAACCACCACATTTTTAAATGACTTTCTCCAGAAAGTCTCCAAAGAATAGATAGTGCATAGTCTTCGCAATCTCCTACTAGTTTACCTTCTGCATTTTCAGAATAGATTATCTTCCAAGCATCAGCCATGCCGTATTGCTCTTTATCTTTTCTGTATTTCCATTTAGTATTAAATGACTTTACTATCTTATCTCTTTCTTTATTTTCCATTTTTCTGTCCTTTTATCCATTTAACTGCAATGGAATTTTCTGGAGCCTTAGCAGCCCAGGTTTTTATATCTTTATATGCTTCTAAAGAAGACCGTTCAATATCAGACCCTATAGAATTATCTATAACAATCATTCGATTTCTAAAAAGCCCTTGAAATTTACCAATGTTCTTTTGCACATCTTTCCACATTTTACTTACCATATCATCTGGTAAAGAACGTGGTCTGTTATTATTTCTATTAATTGCCGTTTCTAAATCAGTATTAACAAAAATCATATGTACCGCATATCCAAGTGCTCTTAGCATATCAACTTGGTTTCTAATTTTGCTATAATCTTTACCAGTACCATCAACAACAATACCCATTCTACCTTCTAAAGCTCTGGCCATTATTTTACCAGTGAGTGTCTTAGCACTAGCCCTTACAGCCTGTCCTTGTGCAGATGCTATATCATCTGGATCAGTAGTAAGGCCTGCTTTCTTTAATCCTTTTTCAAAAGCATCATCAGAGTTAATTAATCTAAACCCTAATGCTTTTAGAGCAGTTTTACCAACTACAAACGATTTACCCGAACCTGGGCCGCCTGCAAGAAATACTGCTTTAAAAATAGAAGGATCATTAACACCTTCCATTAAATCAAAATGTTCTTTCAGTGATATCATTTCTTTAAATCTGCCTCAGCATCATTTACTTTAGATACTTTCTTTTTCAGTGCAAGTCTCATTTTCTTAAATGTATTAGGTGGCATACTTTCTTTTTTCTTTCTCAATGCTTCTTTTTCTTGTTTAATTTTCTCTCGGGCCGCTTCTAATTTCTCTCGGGTCTTTCTCTTATCTTCCATTGACTTTGCTTTCTTTTCTGCAGCTGCCAACTTACCCTTATCCGTAAACTTTTCTTTACCCTTTTTAATTGCTGCCTTTGCACCAGCTTTGGCGCCTTTGGCGGCTAATTTACCAGCCCCTTTGACACCTTTCACAGCCAATTTAGCGGCACCACCATATACTTTCTTATAAAAACCTAATATTTCATTAAGTTCTTGTTCAGATAAATTATTAAATTCCTTAAATGTTTTCATTTTTTCTTTAAGTCATACCTAAATGATTTTTCTTTTGACTGGCCTTTCTTAGTAATACCATAACCCGCCATGGCAGCAAGTTGTTGAAGCAGAGGCCAGTTTTTTTCTCTATTCTTTTGCCTAGCATTTTTCATCATCTTGTCTTTGATATCCTTGAAGAGAGCAGAAGCCATATCAGTATCGTTCATTACCAATGGCGCTTCATCAAGATTTGCTTGTTCCTTGAATGTCTTCATTAGTCTTTAATCTTCCCTTTAACAATATCTTCTAAATTATTATCTAACCACTCATCAAAATCATCTGGATCATCACCAACATAAGGTTCATTTTTGAATACCCAATGTTTAAGTGCCTCTTCAGCAGCTCTTGACAAGTACTTATCTATGTTACCAGTTCTTTCTGCCTGTTTTAATTCCTTACCATACCTGCGAACAATGTCCTTCATTGTCTTAGGATAAGTAACTCTTTCTCTTATTTCTCTGAATGTTTTCATATTACCCTCTAACTTTGGCAGCAAGGTCTTTGTCTGCCTTACCCCATGTTCCTGATGATTTAGTTACAAATGAATTAACTCTAGCAAATCCCCATTGTTGTGGAGTAGTGCCTGGTCTATGGCCGGTACGCCATGCGGCAACACCTCTTTTATAAACTTGTTTTAAGATACCTAAAGGCATACCTGACTTATCTGCTTTCTTCTTTAAACCAGCATCTGCACTACCTTCATCAATATTAAAGTCTTCAAATGTCAGTAAAGATTCTCCAAACATTTTGTCATATTTCTTAGTGTGTTTCGATGGTTTTGTTTTGGCAGTTGCATCGCCGGGTGCAGGTTTATAGGCCGCTGGATTATCATCATCCATTTTTGCGCCTTTATTAAAATGTGCTTGTCTTTTATCTGATGTGGATTTCTTTAACCCTGTGTGATATGCTTTAGTTCTTTTCTTCTTTTCTTTTTCTTCTGTTTGGCCAGGGATACCTTTCTTATATGTCTTTACTAACTTGTCTGTCCCTTCTTCACCAGCGCCACACTTTTCTATAAGTTCAACTTGGTCTAACCAAACTCTTTTCTTCCATTGACCAAATTCTACTACTAGATAATTAGTACCACATACTAGAATAGTACCCACATCATTTGTTTCTTTTAATGCAACGGTATCGCCTTCGGAAAATAGATTACCTTCTATATATTCTTCGCGTGTTTCTGATACTTTAGGTAGTTCTACGTGTTCTCTAAACTTTGGAGATTCTTTGATACCCATTGCTTTTCGTACGGTAGTAAATAGTTCTTTAGAATCATAACCACTCGGTACACCTTTTGCAAAACTTCTCTGATCCCCTTCTGCTGCAGCTGCTCTCATTTTAGAAGCGGACATCCCTGTCACTCCCTCTGCATCTGGATCTCTTTCTCCTGCTGAAATTACTTTTATATCATCTTTGAATTCATAGAAACCATGACGAGCCTTAACACCATTATACTTGTTAAGTAGTACTTCAAATTCTTTTACTCTATCGGAACCTGCAACCATATTTACTGTTGTATATCCTTGGTCGTATAACTTGACAGCAATATCCATAACGTGTCTTACATCACTATCAGCCATGACAGATCTTGCATGTTTAGGAAACATCTTACGCAGGAATTTAACTTTTTGTTTAAAGTTAAGAGGATTCTTTTTAGGGTCTTGTGATTTAGAACCGTAGATTCTATATGAGCCACTGGATTCTTTCTTTAGTTTATCAAATAGTTTTTCATGGCCCACTGTAGGTGGATTAAATCTACCAAAGACAAAAGTAATTTCACCTTTTTCTTCTTTTAAATATTGATTAAAACTTATCACTGGTTTCATATTATTGTCCTGGAGTTTTGTTAGCGTTCTTCTTTAATTTAGCTCTATCTGCTTTCTTAATTGATGGCAGAAGTTTCTTAGCTATTCTTTTTATAGCCCCAGCTTTCTTACTGACTTTCTTCTCTAAGTCTGCACGTGCAGAAAAAGATAGGTCAGATTTGTCTTTATTCTTTAGGATTTTTTTCATAATTAATTTACGTGCTGCAACATTTGCTCGTTGCTTCAATTTTTCAGGAGATGCTAATTTTTTAGCCGCTTTCTTTCGGGCTATCATAATTTTAGCTTTGTTTTTTCTAAAGGAGGCCTTCCTTTTTTGCCTCTGCTGCATCGTTAATGCCTCTTGGGCATCACTATACTCTTTAAATGATTGCATCTTATCCTCGGTTATCCCATTAATCAGTTAGGGTTATCCCAACCTTTTATAATATCTTTGCTAAAGTTGTTGGCAGAAAATTCCATTCTATCAACTAATTTAACAGCGCCACCTTCCATGCGATCTATGGCAACAAAACCTTCAGGGTTGGTTACTCTAAATCCGGATTTAGTCTTCACAAACGTCCCAATATTAGAAAGTTTGTTTAGTTTATTTATAATAATTAATTTACTATCCACTACAAAATTTTGCATTTCGAATATTTTTTGTAGATTTTTAATGTTTCCTTTAGAGAAAAACTTTAATAATTCGTCTCTTTTAGTAGTTTGTGTTTGTTTACCTTTATCAGAAGACCTTTTATCTATTTCTTTTGCATATCTATCGTTGACAAACATTACTAACCCTGTTGCATGAGATTTAGGATTAGTTATTCTTTGTCCGTCTCTTACTTTTCTATTATTATAAACATTAATAATCGTGTTTAGTTCTTTGTTTTGTTCTATCTCTTTTAGTACCGATGATGCTATTTGTTTAAATAGTTTACCTGCTTCTGATAAATTCTTTGTTACTGCCTCAGTTTCTTTTGCAGTAAGAGTTGCAGTACCTGAAAGATCGGGCAATGTTGCGTCTACCATCCAAACACTCTTTGTTTTCTTTAACTTTGGTACTATCTCTCTACCAAACTCAGCTTGCATAGTTTCAAATGTAGAACCATTGTAAATAGTATGCCATACAATACCTATCTTAGCCGCTCTAATTTCTTTAGCAAGTGCAGAGTCAGCAGGGACAGTGTAAGCAATGGTATTAGGATGAAAAACAAGAAAAGACTTTCCATTAATTGTCTCCTTTTTTAAATCAGAATTATCGAACATGAAGTCACCTTGAATAACTCCCTTAATACCTAACTTCTGTAATTCATCGAATGCTAGTATTAATTTCTTAGTGAGATCGCCAGAAGTATCTGCTTTAATATCTTCATGTGACTTATAAATCTTTGGATTGGCATTAAAGATACCTTTCTTAGCAACAAAGAATGAACCATCTCTTGGATCTTCACCCGCAAATACGGCGGGGGCACCGTCCCATTTAACGGTAATATCTACAGATTTTTTAGAATTACCACTTAACATATCACGCAAACTTCTTAGCGCTAATATTGCTTGGCGTGCCCCCTTAACTCCACCATCAAGAATCAAATCTTCAATGTGAGTCATGTGTGTGTTTTTGCCAGCGGCCTCATATAGATAACTATTTAATGTCTTCATAAGTAGTCGTCATACTCCTCTGGTTCAATTCCTGCGAAAGAAACGGATCCACTAACTTTCTTCTGTTCGCCTTCTTTCATATTAAATGATACTATTCTTTTACCTGTTGGTCCCAGAATATTAATTGATACTCTGCCTTTAGGATCTTCTATTTTAATTTTACTTAAATCCAAGTCAGGGTGATGTGCTATAATTTGACTTTTCTTTTCAGTAGTAATAGCCATTAACATCTTAGTTTCTTTATCATTAAACCCTAGAATATCAAGCACTCTTTCCCCTAATACATCAGTACCTTCATATTCTTTTATAATACCATATACTATTTGGGCCAATCTAGGATTAATAGGTTTTCTAGCAGCTTTTCTTTCTGCATCTACTTCACTTAATTTTAAATTTTCTATCTCTGAATCAGACAACCCTCTTAGAGTTTTAAGTCTATTCGTAGCAGCTGCATCACCTTTGAGGTGTTTCTTTAAGTCTTGTTTAATTGCATTCCACTTTTTAGCTTCTGTAATTAACTCCTCTAACTTACTGTCTTTTGCTACTACCTTATCATACTCTGCTTCTGCTTTAGGGCCAGCAAGGTGTCCGCAAAGACCTCTTGATGTAGTATTTGCAAGACCTACTGTCTTATTAGAATATAGTTTAAGAGAGTATCCATCAAGGATTTCTTTGCCTTCTTTCATAACAGCAATTCTAATATCCGCTTTAAAATCAATTCCGTCTTGGAATGCGAGATTATCTAAATATGCGCCAACAATAGTAGCCTTTTCGCTCACTGCAGCAGAGATAAGATAGTTGGCCATATCGGCACTACCCTTTCTAATAATTCCTATATTTTTAGAATATGTCTTTGCATCGGCAGCTTTTAATTTCTTATCCCAATCGTTTACTGTCTTTGCTATACCAGAACGGTATTTTTCATAATTAGATGATATATCAACTTCTTCGCCTCGATGGTCAAAGAGGAATTGACATACTAATGCTTCGTTATAGTTTCCTTTGATTGCTCCGATCGCGCCTGATTCTTCCTTTAACACTTTCATATCGTTCATAATATCTTCCTTAATTTGACCCGGTATTGTAATTTCAACCGTATCAAATAGTTTCGCTTTCTTAACTTTTGTTTTGAAGACTTTGACAATAGCTCGTTTAAGTGTAGACCAAACAGCTTTTATTTTTCTAGTAAAAGCAGAACCGAGTTTCTTTAGTGCACGGACTTCATTAAGCATCCGTATAGAATCTGATCTACTTTCTACATTAATTGGTAATAGTTGCATTCGTAACCTCTATAAATACTGTGCATTAGTATATCTATTTATAAAGGTTTAAAACCCAAATTTACTATTTTGTAAACCTTGGAGTAATCTGGCCGGAATCATCAATAAATATAATCTTTCCTTCTTGTAATTTGTCCAGCATCTTTTCAGCGCCTTCTCTAACACCAATTTTATATGATGTATAACCAACACCAATAATGCATATAGCAAGTATTATAATTATTTCCATTATACTTCTAGCCTTGAAAGAACTGTAAAGTATCCTTTACCCACCATAGCTGCATGAAATTTAGTAGCTTCTTTTAGTGAGTCGAAGATATATTCTGCAACAAGTTTATGGGTGTTTTTTTCTTTTGCTGTTACTTTAAATGCCATTTTATTTTCCTATGTGTTTTACATCAGTCGATGGTATTACTTGATAAGCACCTTTATTGTATGCAGGAGCAACAGTAAAGTTCTTTGAGGCCTCTGTTTTCCATGACTGGTCTTCAGCTGGTTCATACTTACTACCACCTGTGTAAGATGGATATTTTGCATTAAATTCTTCTATTTTAATCTGCGCGAGACTTTTCTCTGGTTTAAATTCGGCGAATTGTGGTTTAAGTTTACGTTTCTTTTTAAGACCTGGCGCGTTCTTTCTTTTTCTGCCAGACGGATCATAACGCAGAGAACCTAGATAATTATTCATAATAACTCCATAAAATAAGTTGAGTCCGGGGCCTTTCCTAGTTTAGGTTATTTGGAGGGGTACAGGTAACCACCCTGACCCCGGACTCTTCCCTCATTGTACGGACTTCTTCATTTCCGTATGAGTGTTCGGCCACTACCCCCTCTCGCTTTATTTCGTCCGATAGGTGACGACTGCCTTAGACTCCTGACGTCATGTGGACGTAGGAATCTGGACAGGATTCTAGTTCTTCACCGCAACAACACAGCTGTTCTTCTTCTAGTGTTGGTGCTCCGACTTCACTTCTTACATAGTCCTCTGAAATAGTCAGCTCGACAAGTGTATTTATTAATTCTTTTGTTTGCATCTTAACCAATCCCTGTCCATCTGACATTACTATAACCAGTTAATACATTACCTCTTGCAAAGTTCGTGGCAGGTTTACTCCAACCTGCAGCCATTAACATATCGCCAACTTGAAAAGGTTGATTGGTCTTGTTATCGATATACTTTGGCGCTTTCTTGACGATAAAACCTACAACCGAGGCAGAGCCATTCTCCTGAGTCCTTAGTAGTTTTAAGTAATTTCTACCTACTTCAAAGCTGTATACATCTCCACGAGCATGTTCAAACTGATTATGAAGTTGATCTTGCATAATCTGTAGTAGTTCGTTGGTATTGGTAATTAATTCATCCATATATTCTTTCATATTATAACTCCTTATCATTTAATATAGGTATATTATACTACGGCTGAAACCATTTGTCAACACTTTTTTTAAAAAAATATCGTTTATTTTACACTGATCCAATATCATGTTTCCGCACAACCGTATCTAACAAACGGCCGTACTTATCATAGGTATATACTGTCTCCATTTGAGTATCATTAGACACCTTTATAACAGCTCTTACTGTAGTCTGTTGATACTCTATATTCGGCTTGTTATACTGAACTGGTATTGTTGCACTAATCTCCATAAAAATTAAACTCTTTTTGATAAGGTGGTTGTCGTTTAAAGAACATACAGTTATCTTCATCTAGTTCCAATACAAATGTATCTCCTACTTCTAATGAAGTCCTATCTATATCAACTTGTTCCCATTTATCGGGTGGCCCTTTGTCTGATAATTTTAATCCATCATCATTGATTTCAAAGTTATAGTCAACGTATCTCATTTTACTTTCCTCTTGTTGTAAATTGGCGCACCCGAGAGGAATCGAACCTCTAACCTACGGCTTAGAAGGCCGTTGCTCTATCCTATTGAGCTACGGGCGCATAAACTGTATTTAAATTACGTCATCTAGTGGGAATATTTGATATATAATATCACCCACTGCTTTTGCAATTTCTATGTGCTCCTTCTGAGTGCCATTCTCGGCTCGAAGTTGAATATAATGAATCCACGAACGGAGAGTACCATTAACATACATACGGGACATTGTAAGTCCTTCAGGTAATACAGCTCTTGCTTGTTCTTTTGCAATTCCTGCCTGTACTGCCCATTCATATGCTTGCTTACATCTTTCGATAACAACTTCTTGATATGACTCCCATACATAATTAATAGAGTCTTCTAAAGGTATTTCTATACTATTCTGTCTATTCTTTGTGTCCTGTAAGCGAGCCTCACGGGTAATAAACTCCATATCCTGTGTAGGATCTGCATACCTTTGTGAAAATTCTTGGAAAGAAAAAGACCTGTGGCGTAGAATCTGTCTACCGATATCCCTGGTGGTTTCTATTTCTAGGCAAGCACTGACCATTTCTAAAGGTGACCAGTGCTTATGTTTGATTAGATATTTTACAAGCTTCTCAGCCGTTTTTTCATTGCTTTGATTGCCAGGATTAGAGACTCTGGCGCAATATGCAACCATCTGCAGTAGGTCTTCTGAAAGTTCACTATCTGCAGGCGGTTGACTATATGATATAAGTTTCACCTTAAACATTAATTATTTAGCCTTCTTTCTTCACTAATGTATAAACACCCCAAGCTAGTCCTACCCATGCGAGTAGTTTTGCAAGGCCGCCAAATAAAATAACTGAACCACAGGCTACGATAAGTCCAAGTCCATCAATAGATGTTCTTTCTCCTACTCGGTCCATGACCCAATCTTTTGCGTTAAGTAACATATTCATATATTTCTCCTATATATTAAAATCTGCAAACGTGTCTTTATTTTCTCTATCTCCCCACGTTGCAATTGGTTTATCGGGGATAGAACTGCCGTCACCTATAAGATCGGTTTGGGCAGATTCCTCTACATCATATAATTTCATGCGGGAACGATCCACACCAATAACAAATCTCTTGTATGTCGTTGGATCATTATATCGGTTTTTCAATTGTTTAACCATTAATTGGCCTAATTCTTCTAGTTCCTCTGTAGATATAAGAGCAAACATAAGATCAGCCGTTGCAGGTAATCCAAATGATTCCGATGTATCCTCTAGTCCGACATCAGTATTACTGAATCCTGACCTAGTGGTCTGTGTCGCCGAAACTATCGGTACATTAAACTCTACAGCAAGGCCACGCATTTCTTCTGCTATGGCTTTGATGTAGGTGTAACTATTTATACTTCCGCCCATGCCTTTCATACGGCTTGATGCACAAATATTTAAATAATCAATATAAATCATATCCGGACTAAAGTTCTTTTTGAGTTTCAGTTCATTAAGTAATGCCCTAAAATGTCCAGTATGAGCAGATCCAGTAGGGTATTCTTTAATAATTAGTTTACCAATTGATGCTTGTGCTATCTTTTGAATCTTAGTATCGAATACATTCTTCGGTAATTTTTCTAGCTGTTGAATTGGTAAGTCCATAAGATTGGCATCTATACGTTCTGCTATTCTTTCTTCTGCCATTTCCATGGTTATATAAAGAACATTCTTACCCTGTTCTAGCACAGATGCTGCACAATGACACATAAATAAAGATTTACCCACACCTGTACCTGCTAGACAAATGTTGAGTGTTTTATTGGGTAACCCACCTTTAGTAATTTTATTAAAGTAATCCATATCAAATGGTATTCTTTCTTCTGTTCTATTATAGAACTCATAACGTGCTTCTGAATTATCTATGTAATCATGACCGATAGCCTGGTCGAATGAAACTCCAAGGGCCTCAGATAGAATCTCTGGTATAGCACCTTCAGTCTTTTCTGAATCTTTACCATCAATAATCTGAATTGAATTCATGATAGCATTATATACTGCCCGATCTCGGCACCATTTCTCTGATTCTATAATTAGGTAATCAGTATCAACTTCTGACTTTTCTTTTATCTCATTGATTAATTTAGCAGCATTGTTTAGTATATCATCGGGGGCTTGAATCTTTCTTAATTCTAGGTCGAGAATTCTACCACTAGGTAATTTATTATGTTTAGCAACAAACTTTACAATAAGATCAAAGACTGTCTTATGTGTCCCCTCAAAATACTCTTTTTGCAGGTATGGTATTACCCGTCTACAATAGTCCTCATTATTGAGAAGGTGATTCAGTATGTGAGTTGGTAATTGATTTGTTATGTCCATTCTTTTCCTTTACATTATCATTAATTATACTTTGCAACAAATCTCCTAAATAGTTTTTAAACTCCTCGGATCCTTCTAACTCGTCTACGTTATAATCTCCAGCGTCTTGGATATTATAAGAGAACGAAAGAGTTGCAATATCAAGTTCTTCGGATTCTTTAATAGAAACCGTGCCATATACTACTATAACACCTGCGTAAGGGGAACCATTTCTTAGTTTTATGCCCCAAAATTCTTCTGAATCATTCTCTACAAATGTATAATCTGATTCGTCTATATAATGCTGCATTATGCCTCCTTATCCAAATTCCAAAGTATTCTAACACCTTTAGATGTTCTACTTAGGAATAGTTTATATTTAGATTGCTCATTTCTCCATTCTTGTACCCAACCATGGCCGTCACGTTCGGCGTCTACAAAGATTGCATTAGTAATTATAATAGGTATTAGTATGGCCATGTGCACAAATATACTTGTCACTATACTATAGTCAATAATACCCATATAAAATACTGCAATCATACCAAAGAAGGCACTCCACATAACAAATAATACTAACATAAAATATGCTTGTAAACTTGGATCTGGAACATACTTTAACGGATTATATCTTATATCCATTACAGCACGCCAACTATCAACAATCCACATTGTAAATCTTCTAAATAGATTTGGTTGCTGCATTATTCTTCCTCAATATTAATTTCAACATCGAGCATTGGTTTATGGCCGATTTGATAATGTGCTTTAACAAATTTCTTAAAGTCAGTTTCATTTAAAATAGGATCCCAAAATTCTTTACTTTGTGTATTCTTCTCACGCACCTTTGGTTCTACAATCTCTCCAGTAGCATGATCAACTCTTGCGTACCAACCCATTGTAGGTTTTACTACATATCCACCAGCCATGGCTACATCAAGTAATCCGCCGTATTCTGAAATACCGCCGTCCCATGTAACACTTACTGGAATCTTGGACTTTTCTTTAACGAACCTTGACTTCTCAACATTGATTACAAAGTTATATCCTTTAATTTCTGTGCCTTGTTTCTGTTGTTGACGACCAATAATCCAGATATTATCCGCTGAGTAATATATACCAGTTCCGCCTGATACAATAGCTTTAGGGAATAATCCAATCTCTTGATAAGTATGATTAACAGCAAGTAAAGGAATATTCTTCATCTTCAGGTAAGGTGTTACCATTCTGAATAAGCCTTTCAATGCTTTCGCTCTTGACATATCAGCTACACCTTTCTCGTTAATAGCGTCTTCTAGCTCCTTCTTACTTGCAAGGTTACCAATAGAATCTATTACAATAATAACTTTATCACCTCTTTCAAGGTTATCTAGCTGACCTACTAAATCAAACTTTAATTGTTCTACGTCAGTGATAGGTGTATGTAGAACCCTACTGGTATCAATACCAAAAGATTCAAAATATGATTGGGGTGAACCAAACTCAGAATCATAGAATAGCATTACTGCGTCTTCATGTTCTTTTAAGTATGCTCCTGCCATAAGCAGGGCAAATGAAGTTTTAAAATGTTTACTTGGGCCAGCCAAAACTGTAAGTCCCGAAGTAAGTCCTCCATCCATATCACCCGATAGAGCGACATTTACCATAGGTACTGTTGTAGCAACTTGGTCTTTTTCTGTAAAGAATACCGATTTATTTAACACCGCAGTGGTTTTAATTTTAGAATTCTTTTTTATTTTGTCCATTAATGACATTATCTTATTCTCCTAGACCTATCTGGTCCTAATTGCATTGAGCGTTCTTGTTTACGCCACCTGGCCTTGGCCTCTGCTTTCTTACGCTTTCTCTTAGCAGTAGGCTTTTCATAGAACTCTTTTTCTCTTACTTTCTGTAAGGTTCCAGCTCGTTCTACAGCTTTCTTAAATTTTCTGAGTGCCACATCAAATGGCATCTCCCTAGGTGGTCTTTTGTCCTTTGGATTTCTATTCTTTTTAGGACGTAAATCAATACTTGGCATATGTTCTCCGGTTTATTAAGTATATATTATAACACATTTTACTCTGATTGTAAAGTGTTTATTAGCTTTTCTTCATGTTCTTGTAAAGCTTTCTGTTTGGATAATTGCATTATCTCTCCGATAATACCAATCATCTGTTTAGATGTTAGATATTCAACTTCTGCTAGAATTTTATCATACTTACCATCTATACCGCCACTAGCTTCTCTCCACGCAAAATCCCATCCAAACTTCTCTTGGTGTGCAGTGTGTATAAGACGTTCTAGTTCCAGTTCTTTATTTTCAACATCATCAACTATCAGATATCTAATAACTACATCTTTGGCTCTATCCAAGTTATATTTGTCAATATATACTCTTGCCCCATGTCTACCTTTTGGCGCTCTAATACCACCAGTTCGGCCGATTACATCTTTAGCTTTCCCATTATATCCTATTGCTTTATGCACTAAGTTGTCTCCAATAGCTTCAATATCTTTGACAAGAGCTACTTGGTAACATCCTCGGACGGCCCCATCAACGCCATTTTCTTTTACAAATTTGCGCCATTCGGTTGAGTTAGTACTTGGAATCCATGAGATAGGAAGCCAATCAGTTTTATTTTTAATCAATTCATTCATAATATAAGTTCCAGTTATTTATTAATAGGTATATTATACTACACTTTTCCCTATTTGTAAAGAGTTTTCTTCGACTCTTTTGCGTAAGTCTGATGTAGAAAATCTGTGATCACGTTTGTTAAAATAGAATTCAATTCCACGTTTCTGGCAAATATCTTTACCAGTAAAGTCTATATCCCTATATTCTTCGCCCATAATCTTAACATCTATCTGATACATACTTAGAATGTCCCTTAGTTCGTCTTCGGTATTGTATACAAGAATTTCATCCACATATCTGATAGCGGCAAGTTGTGCTTGCCTCTCAACTATATTTTGAACTGGTTGATTCTTATTTGGCCGATCGACCGACGGGTCGTTCTGTAATGCACAGATTAAATAATCACATGCAGTTTTTGCTTCTCTTAGCATTGCCACATGACCTGAGTGTAACAAATCAAATGTGGAACAAGTAATACCTACTTTCATATTTTACCTATAAGATGAACCTAAGAATTTAGGTCCTTTGGTTACGAATTCGAGGCCCGACATTGAACCCACATATTCTTTGAATTTTGTGTACTTTAAATGTACACGAACTTTACCTTCTATAAGAACCGTTATTGATTCCTTTTCTTTAAACTGGTCAACATCCGCAGATACTTTTCTACCATTGTCTGTGCATTCTAATGTGCATTCGGTTTCGTAGTGGTTAGTCTGTTCTCGTCTCATTGTTCTTCCTATTATTTATAAAAGATGTGATTATTAATTATTACAGTTTCATTAAGTGAATCTGCCCAGTATGGATATACTGTATCATTATGATAATGTGTAGACCCTTCGGTTATATCGTGCCAAGCACCATTTAATAATTCATCTGCAATCATGAGTGACATCATCCAAGTATCACTATCTTCTGGCTCATCTGACTTACCATCGCAGAACCAAGAGAATTGGCACATATGTCTTACTGGTATCATAGTACCTTTCCAGTTCTCAAACCATTTAGCTTGATATACTACGCCACATATTGTATCTGGATAAGCTGAGGAATGTACTCTATTAAATACCACCTGGGATACAGCGATCTTACCAGCCAGAGGTTGGTTACCTGCTTCAAAATATATATTCTTGGCTAAACAGAAGCTTTCGCCGTTTTCATCTGATGCGACCGAATGTGTAGGTGTGGTTAATAGTAACGCGGCTATCATCAAATATCTCATAACATTTCTCTCATTAAAAATTGCATTCTCATTACATCCATGGCAACATCGTGTTTTGCATCATGGGGTATAAATTTATCTTCTAAACCAGGTACCATAAAACCATTCTTAATAGAAGTATTAAAAAGTGTCATACCTTCAATAACTGATCTAGTATCACGCAGTTTCCAGTGTGGGTATGGGTCTCTACCTATAATTGAATGTAAGAACATAGGGTCGAATGTATTACCTCTTGTGTATACTCGTTCTATGTCTTCAGGATCTGCTATTGATGTGATCCAAGATTGTAAATTAGTAATTGCCATATCATCAGGTGATGGTTTAAGTTGTTTTTGTGCTTCTGGGTCTAGTTCTCCCCACCACTTTAGTGTATCGGGATCAATCTTTTTATTGTGATTACGGACCTGATCAGCAACATCAAACTTAACAGTCTTAACATTATTTAATAGTTCTTCGTATGTGTAACCTGGTGCAATGAATTGACTTGAATCAAATACTAGGGCTGCTAAAGAGACTACGGCAGAATTTGAGAATTCTGTCCCCAGTGTCTCGAAATCATATATCATACTTTTCATAATTTATCCTTAATGTAATCTTTTAAATCTGTCTTAGGTTTCCAGCCTAGAGCTTTCAACATTTGATTGCGAACTTCTCCGGACATTCTATTACCTGGTTTCTCTGGTTGCATATCAGGTTTAACCCCTAATATTTCTGCTAGTTCTAATAAAGAATATGATTTATCATTACCTATACCAAAATTATCTCCAGTACCAAATTCCATTACTTTAATTAAACCATCAACAGTATCATCAATGTGCGTAAAGTTTCTTTTTTGTGTTCCAGGGCTTGTAATAGGTAATGATGTCGCTTGGTTCTGAACCATTTTAATAAACTTAGCAATTACCGTAGAATACTTACCATCTGCAACTTCACCTTCTCCGTATACATTATAGAAGTATACTATTGCATATGGCATATCATTCCATTCAGCATATGCTGTT
>Ga0181412_1000035_pt1 | contig 47495 bp, 52 predicted proteins | sample 35SPOviralmetaG_FD_130113 | JGI IMG/M metagenome (GOLD analysis project Ga0181412, IMG submission 130113) | Marine viral communities from the oligotrophic San Pedro Time Series (SPOT) site, San Pedro Channel, CA, USA - 35 SPOT_SRF_2012-08-15 | ecosystem: Environmental > Aquatic > Marine > Strait... | reverse complement strand
TTACACCAAAAAACTCAATTAGCTACAGAGAAGCTAACATTACAAGCAGTAAAAGATGTAGGAAAACAAATTGCTGTTACTAATAAAAGTACTCTCAGTGTTTCAACTAACTTAATTTCTAGTTACAAAGGTACTATTGCCGCACTTACTAAAATTAGAGAAGCTATTACTTCTCAACAAATGAGTCCTGAAGTTGTAGTTAAACAAGATGGAGTCGCTCCTAAACAAGATGATTCTCGAAGGAAATCTATTGAAACACTTCTTCAAGAATTTGTCGGAGAACAAGGTATTGGACAACAAGGTGTCGCACCTAAACAAGATGATTCTCAAACTAAAGCTATTGAAAATTTAGTAAACAAGATAACTGGACAACAAGGCGTTGCTCCAAAACAAGCAGACGGTACTGAAACAAAAAAAGCTGTTGAAAAACTTATTCAAGAATTTGTTGGAAAACAAAATGCTGGACAACAAGGCGTTGCTCCTAAACAAGAAAACAAGCAAGACTCAGATAAATCTCTAGAGACACCTGAGTTTGCTATGGACTCAACAGTAAAAAATCTAATCAGAGTGACTAGTGCTATAGGTGTACGAGCAACAACAGATGCCAAAGACTCAAGGAAAGAGCTACAAAAAATAGTTGACTCAATACTTGGTGCGAACGCCAAGCAACAGTCCAAGAAAGAAGTAGACGCACAAGACAAAACTACAGATGCAGTTAAAAATGTAAAAAAAGCAATTCAAACATCTTCCAAAGCACAAAAAGGTTTATTGGGTAAACTTGGAGGAGGTTCGGGAAGTATATTAGGAGGCGTTGTTTCCAAGTTTGGTAAATTTGGTAAGATGTTAAATCCAGTCACAGCTGGGTTATTTGGTTTGTTCACAGCCGTTAAAAATGTAACCGCATTTTTAATGAAAATGGGAAGACTGGAAAACAGTTTATTCAGACAAGGTTTTAATTTTGTAGATCCATCAGGTAAACTAGCAAATGGTATAGCAGTACTCGGAGCCCAAGCCACAGATGCTTCTTTGAGTATAGATGAATTCGTAGAACTGACAAGTCAGTTTGCAACAGCATTTGGTGAGTTTGGTACTAAGACAATCACTGATGCAGTTTCAAATACACAAGACCTTCTGAAGTCACAGGGCTTCTTGGGTTTGAGTAACAATGAAATGGCTCAGGCAGTAGGTGAAATGTCTGAACAGTTCTTGAAACTAGGACTAAATGTTGAAGGACAATCAATGTTCCTCGCAAACCAAACTGTAAAAGTTTTACAAACGACACAGGCATTTACAAAATTAACTAACACGTCTAATGATGTTATCAGACAGATGGTGATGCAGGCGACTTCAATGGAAGCATTTAGAAATGCGTTGCAGATGTTACCAAGTCAATTGAGAGCAGGTGCAATGGAGAGTTCACAAGTTGCTTTCGCAGGATTGGCGGCACTCGGAGATGACCTAGGAGGTCAACTTACAACAGCATTGAGTGAAGGTATTGGTAGAGGTGGTTTACAGTTCACAGAATTTGGTCAACAGTTAGCAGGTGTATCACCAATACTATTAGACTCACTACAAGGTTTGGCCCACGCGGCGAGCAATGATGGAGATGTAGTTGGTGCATTAGATCATTTTAGATCATCAATTGGAGAAGTTGATGCCAATCAAAGACAGTTCTTAAGAGCCTTAGAGATCAGTGGTGATCCGATGGCGAAGTTTGTAATCAAACTTGCTAATATGAATGAAACTATTGATGACAACTCATTCAAGCAACTAATGTCAACAATGAGTGAAGTCAAAGCAGACCAGCTTGGTGTGGCACAAACTCAATTGGCACTTGCAATGGCAAGAGTAAGAACTGCATTCCAAAAATTACAAATTGCATTCTTGACACCAGAGACAGTTAGGGCGTTTGAATGGGGAGTGATGCAAGTGGTTAAGATGTTAGAAGGCTTTGCTGAATTTATGAAAAAGGATCTGTTTGGAATAGTTAATTCATTTATATCGTCAATAGCCAAAGGCATTACCTTCCTTAAAAACTTATTCAGTGGTGGTGCTAATGGTATGGCAGAAATGTCAACCAAATTGACAGGTGCGGCAACGAATGCCATTGGCGCTGTACTAAACAGAGCACTAGCGGCATTGATACCAGGCGGTGATAGTAAAAATGAACTTGCAAAAATGGATAGGTTGAAATTAGAAGTAAAAGGATCAAAAACACAAGAAGATTATGACGCTAATTTGAAAAAACTATATGATTACGTTTTCAACACCACAACCATATTTGGCAATGAGCTTAAATTAATAGATAAAGGATTTGCTGACAACAACTTTAAAAAAGAGCAGATGTTAAACAAGAGACTGGGAAAATACGGTGTAGACTTCAAAGGTTTCCAATATGAAGATAAGATTTTAAAAGAGAAGAACGCCAACAATAAAAAAGATTTCCAAGATCATATGGATGGTGTTACAGATGACACTAATATGATGGGTGCCAAGGCAAAATCAAACATCAAAATTATGCCAATGTATGGCGACCTAGACGCTTATGCTGAAAATCAGAGTCCGACTGTTAAGAATTTGATCGAGATCAACAAAACTTTAACAGCACAATTGGAAGAATCAAGAGCACATTCGGCGTTGGCGAACAAAGGATTGAATTACACAAAAGAACAAAGAGATGCCTTAAGAGCTATGCAAACTGATGGTGCCTATCAAATACCATAATTTACCCACTTTTTAGCCAATAATAATAGTTCTTGACAACGTCATTAAAACAATATAAAATAAATACTTTATATAGATGGAAAATAAAATTTTATGAGCTGGCGAAAATACTTCAAAGATTATAGCACTGAACTAGGAACAAAGTCTCCTGTGGGATCTACTCCTTCGGGTACTAGTGGTGCGTCACACAATCGTTATAACACTTGGTTACCAGAAGTATACGCAGGCCAACCAAATCGTATTGAACGTTATTATCAATATGATATGATGGATTTAGATACGGAAATTAACTCAGCACTAGATACTATTGCAGAATTCTGTAGTCAAAATGACGAAACAACTAAATCACCTTTTAATATTCATTACAAAGAAGAGCCAACTGATACAGAAACGCAGTTGCTAACACAGGCACTACAGCAATGGACTAAAATCAATGAGTGGAACAAAAGATGCTTCAAGATGGTACGAAACACTATCAAGTATGGAGATCAAATGTTTGTCAGAGATCCACAAACTTACAAATGGTTTTGGGTTGACCCGGGATATGTAGATAGAATTGTTGTTAACGAAGGTAAAGGTAAAAAACCTGAAGCATACTTTATTAAAAATTTAGATCTAAATATTAAAAATTTAAATTTAACTTCAGACTCATATTCAAAATTTCAAGCAGGTGCCGGTATAGGAGTTACAATGCCGATGCAATATGGTAATGTAGGTGGCTCAAGAGGTATGAACCAACCACGTGGAAATTCAGGTGGAGCAATGGGCGGTGGCGGATCGAGATTTCAAAGAGACGCAACTATACATCCTATTGATGCATCACACGTGATACATTTAAGTATGACAGAGGGTATGGATAGATTTTGGCCATTTGGTTCATCAGTACTAGAACCAATCTTTAAAACATACAAACAAAAAGAATTACTAGAAGACGCAATCATCATTTACAGAGTTCAAAGAGCACCTGAAAGAAGAGTGTTCTATATTGACGTAGGAAATATGCCAACATCAAAAGCTATGGGCTTTATTGAAAGAGTTAAAAACGAAATACACCAAAGAAGAATTCCTAACCAAACAGGTGGTGGGCAAAACATAATGGACGCAACATATAATCCGCTATCAATGATTGAAGATTATTTCTTCGCTCAGACGGCAGAGGGCAGAGGTTCTAAAGTTGAAACATTACCAGGTGGAACACAGCTAGGTGAAATAGATGATCTAAAATACTTTAATGACAAGCTGATGAAAGGTCTAAGAGTACCAAGTGCTTATATGCCTAGTACACCAGGAGATCAAAACACAGCATTCACTGATGGTAGAGTAGGCACAGCCTACATACAAGAGTTTAGATTTACGAAGTTCTGTAAAAGAATACAGAGTTTTATGCAACCAGGTTTAGACAGAGAATTTAAAATGTTCTTAAAACACAGAGGTATAGAAATTGACTCGGGTGGTTTTGAACTACAATTCAATGAACCACAAAACTTTGGAAAATACAGACAGATCGAATTAGACACACAACTAGTCAACATATTCTCACAGATACAACAGATACCATACATTTCAAATCGTTTTGCAATGAAACGTTTCTTGAAGTTAAGTGAAGAGGAAGTACACGACAACCAAAGACTTTGGGCAGAAGAAAATAAAAATATGATGCCAGCCGATACTGGTGAGTCACCAGAAGGCCTAGGTTCAGTTGGTGCTTCTCCGATTCCATCTAACTTTGGTGCTGGTGGAGATATGCCAGAACCTGAAATTAACACAGGTGACCAATCTCCTATATCAGGAGGCCAAGGTCAATCACCAGAAGGCAATGAAGGTGGCGATGGTGGTACTGCCTAGTTTATGGCAAGTTCAAAAAAACCATATTTAAAAGTACGACTTGTTCCTGAAGATTCTAAAATGAAAGATCACGCATACTATTATTATGCGATGAAGCCGACCAAGGGTGAAAAAAGAACACAGAAATTGAGAGTAAGAAAATACGATCCAGTTACCAGAAAACATATTTGGTGGGTGGAAAAGAAACTTCCACCACACTCAAAATAATCTTTTATAGTTTAATAATATAATAAATCGCGAATCCAAAAACTAATCCTTTAATGAATGCTATCCAGCAGGCACTATACCAGGAGATACCGCACTCCTTCATCATAGATTTCGTTATATCTTTGTGCCATTTAAAGAATCGTTTCATACAAATATTTAAATTGTTTGGAAACTGAGTTTAGTGTATAGTTAAATTATCTTGACTTATATATACGTCGCCTTGCAGTCGCTCAACAAGATAATTTGCGACTACTTTTAATTTTTTTAATTCTTTCTTTTCGAAAGCAGTAATTTTCTTTTTGTTTTCTATCAACACAATATAATTGTTTATTGCATCAAGTTCGTTCTGAAATAGTTCTGCTACGGTTACAATTTGATCTTTCATAATACAAAGTTATTTACTAAATAAGTTTATAATGAGATACAACGAACTTAAAGAAGCATATTTTCCTGACCAAGATGATTACCACAAAGCGGGTGTCGGACAAGCAAGGAAAACTAGATTGACGTTGAGACATCTAAACAAGCTCAGAAAAGTAAGAGAAATTAGACGTCAAGACCAAGAAGAAAATGCTGAATTTGTTGCAACAATGTACGGCCAACCGCCGGCAATGTAAAGATAAAGATCTTTATTATAGTACGTTTTTTCACGTTGTGATTCAAAAAACGTCTTTTTCCACCTGAAAACCCGGTGATCTGCACAGAAACTTGTAAATAAAAGATATAACTATTATTATAGTCGCGAATATACTATACAAGGAGATATCGATATGTCAGAAATGAGTTCAAAACTAGAACAAGTCCTTGAATATCTAGTAAACGGCGAGCAAGACAAGGCAGAAACTTTACTGCACGATGTCATCGTTGAAAAAGCTAGAGGAATTCACGAAGAACTTGTTAATGCACAAGACGAAACAGTAGCGGAAGAAACTAAAGACGAAGCAACTGAATCAACTGAAGCAACAGAAGTAACTGAAGAATCTAAAGACGAAGACGCTAAAGAAGAAGCTACAACTGAAGCAAAAGAAGAAGACGCTAAAGAAGAAGCTACAACTGAAGCAAAAGAAGAAGATTCAAAAGAAGAAACTACAGAAGCAGTAGGATCTGAAACAGGTGATGCAGAAGCTGATCTTAAAGATGAGTTAAAAGCAAAAGCTGAATCAGATGCTGAAGAAATTGACTACGAAGAAACTAACGAAGATGATGGTGACGAAGACGGTGAGTCAGACAATCACGATCACGAGGAAGTTGAAGACAGAGTAGAAGATTTAGAATCAGCATTAGAAGATCTTAAAGCTAAATTTGATGATATTATGAACGGTGAAGGCGAAGGCGAAGAAGAAGCTGAAGTTGAGATGCCTGCAGATATGGAAGCTGATGAGTCAACACAAGAAGTTGAAACACCAGTTGTTGAAGCAGAGTTGAAAGCAGTAGGTAACGTAGCTATGCCAGACGGTTCAGATAACACTAAATCACCAGTAGCATCACCTAATATGAAAGATATGGGAGCAACACCAGTTGCATCAACATCATCGGACGAAAAAGGCGGTTCTGCACCAGCACCTAAAGATATGGGTTCTAGTAACACAGGTGATATGAAGGAAGCACCAAAGGCTGACAACACAGATGGTTCAGATTCATCTGCGAAGTCACCAGTAGCCAGCAAGTAATTGCTGAGTGTTAAGGAGATAGATTTATGGTTCAATTATTAAACGAAGCATTGACATTTGATCAAGCACAAATCGAAGTATTGCACGAAGGTAAAGATGGTGCAAAAAAAGATCTTCATATGAAGGGTGTTTTCATTCAAGGTGGAGTTAAAAACCAGAATCAAAGAGTTTATCCAATTTCTGAGATCTCTAATGCGGTAGGTAATATCAAAGAGAGATTAAATTCAGGATATAGTGTTTTAGGTGAAGCGGATCACCCAGACAATTTAACAGTAAACTTAGACAGAGTTAGTCATATGATTACTGATATGTGGATGGATGGTCCAAATGGCCTAGGTAAACTTAAAATAATGCCGACACCAATGGGAAAGATAATAACTACATTATCTGAAAGTGGTGTTAAATTAGGAGTTAGTTCTAGAGGATCAGGTAACGTTAACGAGAGTGGTGAAGTTCAAGGTTTTGAAATCATTACAGTAGATATTGTTGCCCAACCGTCAGCTCCGGATGCCTATCCAAAAGCCATTTATGAAGGCTTATGGAATATGCGTGGTGGTCAGAAACTTTTTGGTTTAGGAAATGCGGCTTTGCACGATCCTAGAGCACAAAGACATTTGGCTGATTCTATAACTAAACTAATAGAAGAGCTAAACAAGAAATAAGGAGAATCAGATGGCAGATATTACAGAAATCTTTGGAACTGATGGTTTATCTGAAGACGTTAAATCAAAAGTTCAAGAAGCTTGGGAGAACAAGCTGTCTGAGGCGCGAGAGGACATCTCTGCAGAATTAAGAGAAGAGTTTGCTCAACGTTATGCGAATGACAAAGCTAACATAGTGGAAGCTATGGACAAAATGATCGGTGAAGTAATGAAAAAAGAAGTTTCAGAATTTGCTGAAGATAAAGCTAAAGTAGTTGCTGAAAGAGTAGCAGTGAAAAATAGTTTAGCAGAACATTCAAAAATGTTGGAAAAATTCGTTTCTAGCGTTCTTGTAAAAGAAGTAAAAGAGTTACAAGAAGATAGAGGTGCACTTAAAGGTCAATTTACAAACTTGGAAGAGTTTGTAGTCAGACAACTCTCCAATGAATTAACTGAATTTAGCCAAGACAAAAAAGATGTTGTTGAAACAAAAGTTAAATTAGTATCAGAAGGTAAGAAAATTATTGAAGATACTAAAGCGGCTTTCGTAAAAAGAGCATCAGACATTGTTGAGAAAACGGTTACTTCGACACTTAAAAATGAAATGAAAGCACTTAAAGAAGATATTAAAGTCGCTAAAGAAAATGACTTTGGTAGAAAAGTGTTTGAATCATTTGCAGGTGAATATATGAGTTCATACCTTTCAGAAGGTGGTGAAATTCGTAAGTTGCAGTCACAACTTACAAATGAGAAAGAAGCAACTGCGAAAGCAGAGGCGGCCCTTTCAACAAAAGATGACCAAGTTAAAACTATGGAAACTAAAGTTAGAATAGCAGAAGATAAAGTTGCTAGAGAAAAAACTTTAACCGAATTAGTCGGTCCATTAGCAAAAGACAAACGTCAGGTAATGACTGAGCTATTAGAATCAGTTCAAACTGCAAATTTAAAAAAGCAATTTGAGAAGTATCTACCAGCTGTATTAAACGAAACAGCGGCGCCAGTGGCAAATGATGATAAAATTATTATCACAGAGCACACAGGTGATAGAGAAACTGAGCAAGGCTCAGACAAAACAAACAACGATATCGTTAATATTAAACGACTAGCAGGGTTAAGGAGTTAAACTATTATGTCAGATAAAATGATAACTGAAAATTGGGACAACACTAAAACAGCTCTACTGGAAGGTCTACAAGGCCAAAAGAAAGACACTATGTCTGCTGTGTTAGAAAATACACAGAAATATTTGGCAGAGGCCGCTTCAGCAGGTGCAACAGGTGCCGGCAACGTTGCCGCACTAAACAAAGTGGTATTACCAGTAATTAGACGGGTTATGCCTACTGTAATCGCGAACGAGATCATCGGTGTACAACCAATGACTGGTCCGGTTGGGCAAATCCACACATTAAGAGTAAGATACGCAGAAACAGATCAAGGTGTAACAGCCGGTTCAGAAGCACTATCTCCATTCCAAATAGCAAGAGGTTATTCGGGTGAAGAAGGTACTACAACTGATACTGCGGCGGCTACAAGTTCGTTAGAAGGTAGAGGTGGTAATAAATTATCAATCCAAATCTTAAAACAAACAGTAGAAGCAAGAACAAGAAAACTTTCAGCAAGATGGACATTCGAATCGTCACAAGACGCTAACGCGATGCACGGTTTAGATGTTGAAGCGGAAATTATGGCCGCTCTTGCACAAGAAATAACAGCAGAGATTGATCAAGAGATTTTATTCTCTCTAGAATCATTAGCATCAACTGGTGGTACATACGACCAGTCAGCGGCTACAGGTACTGCAACATTCGTCGGTGACGAACACGCGGCATTTGCCACTATGATTAACAGAGAAGCTAATAGAATCGCTCAAAGAACAAGAAGAGGCGCAGGTAACTGGGTTGTATTATCACCAGTAGCTTTAACAGTTCTTCAATCAGCGACAACTTCAGCTTTCGCAAGAACAACTGAAGGTACTTTTGAAGCTCCAACTAATACTAAAATGGTTGGTACTTTAAACGGTGCAATGAGAGTATATGTTAACTCATACGCTCCAGATTCAACACCAGCACTAGTTGGTTACAAAGGTCCAGGTGAAGTAGATGCCGCGGCGTTTTATTGTCCGTACATCCCATTAATGTCATCAGGCGTTGTAATTGATCCAACTACGTTCGAACCAGTAGTAAGCTTTATGTCTAGATACGGTTACGTACAATTAGACAACACAGCTTCATCTCTTGGTAACGCAGGTGATTACTTGTCGAAAATTGCTATTACTCACGGTAACTTATCGTTCCTATAATCGATAATTTATTGTTCAGTAAGAACAACATTTCTAAAAACGCCCGGTTTTATGCCGGGCGTTTTGCATTACAGCAAATCAGCACATTAACAATCCTTTTAACAAAATGGCTAAATATTTGTAGGAGAACATAACATATATGGCGGCCAAGACAACAAGACGATCATCGGGTACTATTCACTTCGCACCAGAGGTTACGTTTGCTGGTAACACAGCGACGATCAGCTCTACGGACTTGTCAATAGGTGATAGTTTACTAACACTTAACAAGGGTAATTCATCATTGCCATCAACAAGCGGTATTGAGATAGAAGAAGCTGGATCGATCATATCAAGTATAAAATACACCGAAGCAAGTGGAAATGGTACTTGGTCATTTCTAGGAAAAGGTACGTCAAAAGTAGATTTTAATAATGCTACATTTGAAAACTTTGCATTAGGTACAATATCAACAGTTGATATCAATGCAGGTACGATTGATGGTGTAACAATAGGTGCCTCATCACACTCCACAGGTAAATTTACAGATTTAACAGCCACAGGAACAGTTAATTTAGGTTCTGGCTCAGTAACAGCAACAACATTCACAGGTGCATTAACAGGAGCAGTTAATGGTAACGTGACAGGTAACCTAGTAGGAAATACAACAGGTAACGTGACAGGAAATTTAATCGGTGATGTTTATGCAAGTAACACGACAACAAAAATTTTAGATGCAGGTACAAATGGTAGTGACGCAACGATACAAGCAACACTAACAGGTAACTCAACAGGAATACACACAGGTAATGTTAGAAAAGGTGACGGCACAGTGATAGTAGACGTGTCAGCATCGCCGGCGTCATTCACAGGACAAGTTTCAAGTATTGCTAATTTTTCTACAGCAAACTTAACAGAACACGCAACAAAACTTTATTTCACAGATGCAAGAGCTGACGCTCGTATTGCCGCGGCAAGTATTAATGCATTATCAGATGTCAATACAAGTGGTATAGCAACAAACAATATTTTACAATGGAACGGTTCACAGTTTGTACCAACTACAGTAGGCTATTCAGTTGCTAATTGGCAGACGGCCACTCATACAACCAACAGTACAATTAATGGTACATCATTAGCGGCAGGATCGGCAAGTGGTTTATCAGATAATATAGTGGTTGTAGGCTCAACTAAAGTTAGAATTGAAGCACATTCAAGATACAAAATTACCGGTTCAGGTAATTGTGATTTTTATGCTCAATTAAAAAGAACATCAGGAACGCCAGCTGTATTGGCAGAAGAAAAGTATTCAGTAACAGCAACCACAGTACAAACAATCAATTCAAATTTTGATGTGTTTGAAACTGTTGGTGCAGGCACTCACACTTATGCAATTGAATTTTTTGCAAGTGCTAATACTATTTCATTAGAAACAAATCCAGCACAAACAAGTGGAACAGCAACAAGTTACATACAATTAACAGAAGTTATTGTTAATGGTAGTATTATGCAAAATGTAATAGAAGATACTACTCCAGAATTAGGTGGAGCCTTAGACGCCAAAACATTTAAAATTTCTAATTTAGGTGCACCGGCGGCGAACACGGATGCGGCAACTAAACAATATGTTGATGATCAAGTAGCAACGGAAAACACCATTGCTGAAATGAATGACGTTGACACATCAGGACTTGCTAATAACAAAATTTTAAAATACAACAGTACATCAAGCAAATGGGAAATAGCTGATGACAACTATGAAGATGGTATCGTAAATGTAGTTGAAGATGCTACTCCACAACTTGGTGGAGATCTAGATTTAAATACTGCTCAGGTATTTGGATCAGGTAGTATTAATATTACTGGTGGTGTTACAGCAACACAAACAGGTGCATTTAAAGATGGAACATATTCAGGTAACGTGGTTATTACAGGTAACTTAACTGTTAATGGTGACACAACAACAGTTGATGTGCAAACATTAGAAGTTGAAGATCCAATTATTATTTTAAACAAACATTCATCACAGCCAGCAAACAACACCACTGATGCAGGTATTATGGTACAAAGAGGATCAAGTGAAAATAATGCGGCTTGGTTCTGGGATGAAACAAGTGATAGATTTATAGCGGCAACTACAACAAGTGATGGTACTGCTACAGATATTACAGTTACGGCAAACGCAAATATGCAGGCCGGCACAGCATACTTAACAGCAACAACGGCTCAATATGCTGACTTGGCAGAGCTTTATACATCAGACAAAGAATATGATGCAGGTACTGTTGTTGTACACGGTGGCTCAGCTGAAGTAACACAATCAACCACAAAAATGGATCACAAGGTTGCAGGCGTTGTTTCTAGTAATCCAGCATACTTAATGAACAGCGAAGAAAAAGGTACAACAGTACCAGTTGCATTGAGAGGTAAAGTTCCTGTAAGTGTAATGGGACCAGTAGCAAAAGGTGATCTAATTGTAACCAGTGATACTCCAGGTGTTGGAGAAGCACACCCAGGTGTAACTAATTGTGTATTCGTGATTGGTAAGGCACTTGAAGATGACGATACTGAAAACCTAGTAAGATTGATTAACGTATTAATCTAGTCATACTTTCTTTTTAATTCTTGTATTATATTTTCATTGAAATCTTTATAAACGTCAGCCCATTTTTTAAAGTCTTTTAACATCTCTTGTACGTGATAATAACTAATAGGATATGTGAAAAACGGATAGTTTGTTTTTATATCAATGTATCTCTGTTCTAATTTCTGTAAACTGATAATATCATATTCAATATCAAGTCTCAATTGTGGGAAAAAATGTTCTTGCAAGAATATGTCATACACGAACCTGTGGCTTGAATTTTTTAGATCAAAGTTAATACGGCATTCTGCTATTTCAAAATACAAAGCTCTTACAGGATTTATTCCTTGCCTGTATTTGGTTAATATACTGGGAAATTTATAACGTTGATCGAGTGTTCTCAAGTTACTAGTTATTGTGTAATATACATCTTCTATATCATATCTTAATTGTAAATCTGTGTCAGCAGTATGTTGGCTATAAAAATTATAAGCGTCTACTAATATTTTGTGCAAGGCTCGTTGTTCATCTTTATCAACACCGTCCATATACTCATAGAAATCTTTCTTTGTGATTCCGTAGTCAGAAAGATAGTTTGCAAGAGTTTTGTTGACAGCTCTTTTCTTTCGAAAGTGTTTTAAATCACCGATCATACGGGCTTGATGTATTTGATAAATGTTACTCATATTGCTCCAATAGTATTACTATTTAGGCATTATGCATTACGGCAAACAAAGCTTTTTAATCTTCGCGATGTTTTTCTTGCTGTTTAACGTAATTTTAGCGCCGCTGTGTAGGGGTTTAGGCCATTTGCCTATGTCTACCCACGCATAACCAGAACTTTCGTCATTTAGTGAAGGAATGAATTCTTTCGGAGTAATAATAACGTATGTATAGTATATAAATCCGTTGTCGGGTGATTTAAACGTGTCAAGAGGATTTAACTTTTCCATAGGAGGAACGAAACCCATTTCTTCAGTTAGCTCTCTACGTAAGGCATCAATTGGTTGTTCGCCTTTTTCAATTTTACCACCCCAGAAACTCCAAGTGTTGGGATATGAAACCCTTTTACTTCTTAGGTTTAGTAACATTCTTTTTGTGTTTTTTGCTACGAATGTAGTTCCTACCGCTTTATACATAATAATTTCTCTTTAGTATTATTGCTTATTATAAGAGAATTGGGCCTATGGTGCAAGTTCTAATTTCCAAAAACCATTTTTATATTGACCTAGATAACTGTCAATCCACTGGGCTCCTGTCCATTTATATTGTGATCCTGTGTTAGTGTTTGTTACATATTTGACTACTTCTGTATCTGATGCATTTAAACTAATAGTCCATTTTGATTGGCTACCATCATATTGAATAATGTCGTTTTCACTTGCTTCAAATGTTGAACCCCAGGCTACTGTGCCTTTTGGAATAGGATTAACTAATAGATATCTTTGTCCGTTTACTACAGCTGGCAAAGTACCATTTGCAGTTGGTAGTGGAAAAGCTGTTTCAGGATCAATAATTTTATCAACTGCCGCTTCTGTGTTATTCGGTAACGTTGAAGTGTCAATTGTAAAAATTAATTTATTAGGTTCAGTTGGATGAAACGCAATAGTACCATATATGTCTTCTGATGAATCAGTTGGTTCACCGGATTGTCTTAAAATTAATCTTGAAATTCCTGCTTGTAACTGACCATAAATTTCTAGAAATTCTTTCCAACTTTCATTGTCATTCTTACCGTACGCACCTAATAATGAAACATTGTTTCCTACGATTGATATTTGTGCATTCTCAGGAGTGACAACATTTGTTCTAATTTGCCCTTCGAAGTTTTCAAAGAAATTAATAAATCTTGGATCGTAATCTAAATCATCAATTGAATCTGTGCTGTTTACTCTAGCGATAATTTGTTTAATGATAGATTGCTTTTTAACTTTAGCAGGCGGATTTAACCATATAGGTAAACTAAATGTTAGTGTAGCAACATCTAATTGTGTATCTGTTCCTTGAGGTACTGCTTTTGAACTCCATACGATATCAATTAATTCTACGTTAGTGATATTAGTCCAGTCTAATGGATTATCATTTGCCTGCAATTCTATTGCTGGATTGAATAATACTAATACTTGTTCCATAAGTTGTAGTTTTTGATCTGTGTTTGAACACCATATATCTACTGCCATATTTAAATTGTATGGTACAGGCATAAATCTTTCTACGGTATATGTGTTACCAATTTCAGCTGTGTAATCTTTTGATGAAGTATCATATTTTCTTTCCGCAACTTGTACTTTATCAACCAATCTTGGCTCTTGTAATCTGTCTCTTGCTATTTGTAAGTTAGTAATATATGCACTCATAAATGGACAAGAGTTCATTACGTTTTCTGAATTATGTCTTAGAATATGAGCTACCATTCTTGACATATCTGCATATCTCACTGGTACTCTTATATAGGAATTACTATCACTATTATTTTTCTTTCCAGTCTTGATAGAAAAATCATCAAACAATCTTATAAATTGTAAAATGTATCTTCTTATTTGCTGATCATACCAATATTGCATCTTTTATCCTTTAATCTGTTTTAGGTTTTACAACCTTACTTAGATATTCTCTTTCTTTATTGTTTGAACCTTTTCCTGCTTTATCATTATTGATAAACGAATCAAGTTGTTGATTGCTTGACACATATGAACCTCTGAAGTCATCGCTGACTTTGATGTATCTATTTCCTTCTTTTCTAAATAATCTGTTTGGTGCATAATCAACACGCAACACATATTGTCCTTCTGTAATCGAAGGAGGAAATGATGTTCCAGTATGTGCTATTGTCAATCCTAATCCTGGTTTTCCACTTTGTGATTTTGGATTAATTTTGTGTGTGTCTTTTTCATTTACATATAAGTGACCTACATCTGACCCTTTGGTTGGAACATTTCTAGTAGCTTCGTTGACAACGGCTTCATTAATATTAAGTTCATCTTGATAAGTTGATATAATATTTTTAAGATCACCTGCGTCTTTACCGCTACCAAGGATATCTCTAAACTCTTGTGCGTCTTGCATAGCAACTGCCTTACATCTCCAGATATGTGGCCACCAACCTGGATCGTAACCTTCTTGACCTCTAGCGGCGTCTTCAACCACATAAAATTTGTTTATCGCCATATCTTCTTTTGGTGAATAAGAAGATGTTGTTGCACTAGCAGAACTCTTATCTCCAGTAACAACTTCTCCTGTTTGGAAGTCTGCGCCGACTGTTACTCTAACAGTTTTTGCATCGTGGTTGTAAGCAATAACGGTGGCAGTTGCTCCTGATGTTCCACCAGTTATTGTCTCGCCTTTGCGAAACTTTTTACTTGGTTGTGATGTCAACGTCATTGTTGCACAATCAAGTCTTAAATCATCACGTTGGTGTGGCAATTCAAAAACATCACCTGGCATAATTTTTCTACCAAATCTATCCATCATATCATTTATATGGAACGTTAGATAGATAGTATCATTGGTTTGGAATAGGCCAAATTGTGTTAAATCAAAATCTTGATCTTGAACGGAATACACTCCACGTAAATCATATACGTCAGGGTCATAATTTCTATCCCTGTTTTCTAAGAATAATAAATCTTGTACATTAGTAGGACTTACATTTGTATTTGTTGGTTGATCAGAAGATACACTATCTGTCTGTGCGTGAGTACCTAATAGTTTGTGTACAAATATACCTGTACCACCTACTAAAAAGTGTTCTCTTACAACACGATCAGCAAATCTGTAATCATTCCCTTTATCTGGTTTCCATAAGCTCAGTCTTGGCATAATAAGTCCTTATAAGTCCTTTATCTAGTATTTATTGATTTAATAATCTTACTAAATAGTTATACAATGGCAAAAGAGCAATCAAAACGACAGGAATTGATAACTGATATTAAAACTATACTAGGTGACGGTATGGTTGATGTAGAGCTTGATCCCAAGCACTACGAACAGGGTATTGATTTAGCTGTAGATAAATTTAGAGCAAAAAGCGATAATTCCACAGAAGAAGCATTTATTTTCCTAGAAGTACAGGCTGATGTTAATGAATATACACTATCAGAAGAAGTAATTGAAGTGAAACAATTGTATCGTAGATCAATATCTGGATCAAATAATTCAGTAGATATGGATCCTTTTGAATTAGCATACACTAATCTTTACTTTCTACAAGGTGGTAGAATTGGTGGTTTGCTAACTTGGGATGCATTTGCACAATACCAAGAAGTTGTTAGAAGATTATTTGGTGGACATTTAAATTTTAAGTACAACCAAAACAACAACAAGTTAACATTGATGCGTAGACCAAGAGCACAAGAAAACGTATTGGTACAATGCTTTATGGAAAAACCTGTTGAAACATTGATTACAGATAGATATGCAAGACCTTGGATAAGAGATTATTCATTAGCACAATGCAAGATGATGTTGGGTGAAGCAAGATCTAAATATTCAAGTTTACCAGGTGCTCAAGGAAATGTCACGTTAAATGGTGCTGATCTAAAAGCAGAAGCCCAAGCGTCAATTGAAAAACTTGAAAGAGATATTGAATTGTACGGTTCAGGTGAAGATCCATTAACATTTGTCATTGGCTAATTAAAAAAAATCTGTTATAATAAGTTATGAGTATTAATTTTAGAGTACATCTTACGGGTTCAAAAAACGTAGAATTAGATTTTAAAACCTATGGCCATTCTTATGTTAAATTGTTTGAAGATAGTTTAGTTGATGCAATACATAATAGTTCTTTAAGACATCCATACAAGGTATATAATTTTTCAGATCAGCAAACTGAAATAAAAGAACAACTTGATAAAATTAATACTACCATTGACGCAATCAACAATTCACAATCTGATACATTTATAGATAGAAAAATTAATTATGACACCTATGCAGATGATGTAAATTATGTACACACGCACTTTGTAGATTCACACGTTTCTGAAATAGATGGAGAAGCATTTGGTGATTTAAATAATCACTTGCACGGCTTAGAAATTCTGCAAAGTCCAAGGCAAGACAACAATGCAATAGGACAAGTTTATTTAGATTTTCATAATAAAAAGTTTTTTGATATGCCAGAATCAGCGTTGGAACATTTTACCATATCAAGAAAGTATGGAGAATGTTACGTGAACTATTGTCAAATAGGTAGGCATATTTTTGAGATGTTTAACAACCAAGACGAACACGCACACGATGACCATATCATTCCACTAAACAAAATTAGTGGTAGTGCATATATTTGGTTAGGACCAAACACTGGTTTCGAAACGTTCAAACAAAAAACAAAACAAATAGAAGAATGGTTTACAACTAATAGTATAGGTAAAAAAATTGGTATGGATTGGGGCGACCCTAAATTAGCAATAGGTTGGCTACCAGTTGGAAGAATGACAACAGACATAAATTATGAAAAATTAATTGGAATTAATGAAATTAAAAAAGTTGACTATTTGGATGAAACAAGTTAGTATATGATATGATAGTTGGATTAGTAGGTTTTATAGGTTCAGGAAAAGATTCAGTAGCAAGACATTTTGTAGACAGTGGCTTTACAAGAGACTCCTTTGCGGCACCATTGAAAGATGCCGTGTCGAGTATTTTTAATTGGCCAAGAGAAATGTTAGAAGGCGACACAGAACAAAGTAGAATGTTTAGAGAAGCAAAGGATCAATGGTGGTCAAGTAAATTAGAAGACAAAGGTTTTACACCACGATGGGCTTTGCAATACATTGGTACAGAAATTCTAAGAGATCAATTTAATCACAACATATGGCTTCATAGTCTAGAAAATAGATATATGGCTACTGGCAGAAAACAAACGGTGGTCAGTGATTGTAGATTTAGAAATGAAGTAGGTTTAATTAAAACACTTGGTGGTTATGTGGTACGAGTAAAAAGAGGTGACGAGCCACATTGGTATGACACAGCCAAAGAAGCCGCGGCAGGCGATCAGTTCGCACAGCATAGTTTATCTGAAATGGGTGTACATCAAAGTGAATGGGATTGGGTCAATACACGAGTAGATTTTGTAGTAGAGAATTCCGGATCTTTAGAAGATCTTAAAACCAACGTAAGCGACATTGTCGCTAAAATCAAGAATAAAAAATAATATTCCTAATTAAAACGACAAGTGCTCGGTAGTTTCTACCATAGGTAATTCTGCTGATGAGACTGGTTCAATGTCTAATGCATCATATTCTTCTCTGTCGATGTTCCACTCTTCGGTGATAACAAAATCATCGGCAACCATTTCTGCTTTGAAATTGACTCTACCATTATCAGCGGCCCATTCGGCATACGTCATACCGTATTTGTCTTCGTAATACTGTGAACTTGTACCAGCATTAACCCTGCCTGATATTAAATCACTAGCTCCTGCTGATCCATCAGTTTTCCAAGATATCATCATAAGTTATTTTCCTAATAATTATTCGTTAAAAGTCAAGTGATCGTTAGTTTCTGTTACAGGTAAGTCTTCACCGTTAGCTTTATGGTCAATTGCTAGTGCATCGTAAGCCGCTCTATCAATATTCCACTCTTCAGTGATAACAATATCGTCACCGACTATGTCCCAGCTGTAATTTAATCGACCGTTGCTTTCAGCCCAAGTAATATAGTCACTGTGGTTTGAACCTTCTTCTAACCAATTTCTAACTGTATCAACTGCGCCTGCAGAACCGTCTGTTTTCCAAGATATCATCATAGTAATATGCTCCTTTGTAATATATATATATTAATGTATGTATTTATATTACTACGAGCTATACTCTATAATTTAACGTCTATACCCATAGAACGTGCTTGTCCGCTTACAATTTTAACAGCTTGTTCAAGGTCGTGTGCATTAAGATCTTCCATCTTTTCTTTGGCTATTTCTTCTACTTGAGCCCTAGATAATGTTGCAATCTTTGATCTACCGGGAGTTCTAGCACCTTTTTTAATCTTTAATTTTTCTCTAATTAAAAATGATGTTGGAGGTTGTTTAGTAACAAAAGTAAAGCTTTTATCTTTGTATACCGTGATGACAACAGGTATAACTTTACCCATTTTATCCTTGGTTTTGTCATTAAACTGTTTGCAGAAGTCCATTATGTTAACACCTTTTTGACCTAGTGCTGGACCTACTGGTGGCGCCGGATTGGCCTTGCCTGCTTGAATTTGTAATTTTAACATTCCTGTAATTTCTTTTGCCATAAAATCCTTTGTTAGACACAGATAATACGAAGTTTTAGTGTTGTTGTCAACCGGCAATATTACAGCTTATCAGCTATTAAACTACCTTGTTTCCAACCTATTTCTTCTACTGCTTTTATACGACCACAATTAGCACATATTGTTTTTAAATTATTCCAACTAGCATTTTTTAAATTACCATCTATGTGATAAACATCCATCTGTGCAGGATGTTTGGATTTAAAGCCACATTTTTCGCATATAGATTTTTTTCTATATCCGGCTTTTTCCCAAGAGCTTTTAAACCCAGTCTTTAAACCTAGACCTTCTTTAATGCATTGATCACACTTACTACGATAGTAAATTTTTCCTTTTCTTTTATAGTTAAAGGCACTTGGCCTTTGCTTACATTTAGAGCATAAGGGTCTTACGTGCTTTAATTCGCTGGTGTCGTTTATATTATCCATATATTGTATTTAATACCTTTAAAGGCGATATTGAATTGGGTGCTTTTTCCAGAAATACAATAAATATAAGCATTAACATAGGACTAGTTTATATTATTATTACAACAAATATAAGCAGGGAGGAAAAAAGATTATGCCAACATTAGTATCACCAGGTGTATCAGTTTCAGTTACTGATGAATCGATGTATGCTCCAGCTGGCCAAGGAACAGTACCACTAGTAGTAGTTGCGACTTCTGAAAATAAAACAGATCCAAGTACTAGCAATACAGCAGTAGGTACAACTTCGGCAAACGCAGGAAAACCATACTTGATCACATCACAAAGAGAATTGGTTACAACCTTTGGCGAACCTAAGTTTCAATCATTAGCTGGAGTACAGTTAAATGGTGACGAAAGAAACGAATACGGTTTGCTATCAACATATTCATATTTAGGAATCTCAAATCGAGCTTATGTAGTAAGAGCCAACGTGGATTTAGCCGAGCTAGAAGGAAGTTCAACAGCTCCTGAATTAGCCCCGGCAAATGGCACATATTGGTTAGACACTACAAATACAGATTGGGGAATCTTCACAGCTAACGCCACAACGTGGAATAAGCTAACACCAACAGTATTAACAGACACACCAGGCGCAGGTGGAAGTAGAGTTTCAAACTCAGGCGAAAAATCACCTGTATCAAGCTATGGTCAAGATTTAGATTACGCACTTGTGGCTTCCGTATCACCAGCAAAACTTTTCCAAAAAGTAGCAGGTACTTGGGAAGTTGTAGGTTCACCATCTTGGAAATCAGCAACAAGTGCCAACGTTTACATTCAACCAGGCACAGGTACAGCACCAACAACAGCAGTTTCAGGATCATACAGTGATGTATGGGTAAAAACTACTCCAGGTGGCCAAGGAGCTAATATATCTGTTAAATCGTACTCAACATCAACAGCTAAATGGTCTTCATTGTCAGCTAACTTGTATTCAAGAGATGACTCGGCAACAGCCACTGAAGGATCAGCATTAGCAATGAACGATGTTTTCGTACAGTTTGACGATTATGATGATAGTAATATTGCAGTAGCGATTGAAAGTAATTTCTCAGCTTCTACAACTACACTATCAACACCAGCTTTTGGTAAAACATCAATTCAACAGTATCATAACACAACGGACAAATCACCGGAAGTTATGTACAATGTAAGAGTTAGAAACGCAGGCACAGAAACATCAGTAACAGGTACAAACATAGCAACAGGGATTGACTTAACTGGAACAGAAACAGGTGTCAACTTTGAGCTTAATGGTCAAGACGTAAATGTTACAGCGGCAGGCGGAGCCGGCTCGGCAGTAACACTTGCTGAAATCGTAGCAAAAGTTAACAGTATTCAAACAAGTACTGGTAACGTTGTAGCTGAGATCGATTACAGAAGTGCAACTGATCAAAGACTAAAATTAACAAGAGCAGGCGGTTATGAAATCTACATACAAGACGGAACAACAGCTGGAAATGTAAAAGGTACAGGAACAGAAAATCTAGGTTTCACTAACAATACAAGTTCAGGCGCTACTGCATTCTTCCAAACATCATTATGGTCAGATGCAAGTTATGAAGCAAGTGCTTCAGCACCAACAAGTACTCCTGTAGACGGAACACTTTGGTACAAGTCAACACAAGACGCAGATATGTATATTGCTGAAAACGATGGCGGAACAATGAAATGGCACGCATACGCAAACAGCAAAGACGTTGCTCCATCAGGATCAACAGCGGCAGGTGGTTTAAGAGACTTACAAATTGTTTCAGCAGAACCAACAAAACAATCAGACGGTACGGCTTTAGCTAACGGCGACATTTGGATTGACTCAGATGAATTAGATTCATATCCAAAAATTTACAAATATAACTCAGGTACAAGTAAATGGGTATTAGTTGATAATACTGATCAAAGTACAGCAGACGGAGTTACATTTGCTGACGCAGTAGGTAATCCAGGCGGAGCAGATCAAGATGCACAGGGTTGGGGAACAGCATACGCAAGTTTCCATTCTGACGCACCAGATCCAGCAACAGCACCAGCTGGTATGTTATTGTTCAACACAAGATTGTCAGGTTACAATGTTAAGAAATACACATTGAACTACACTTACAATAACACAAATAACGGTAATGTATGGGTATCAACATCAGGTTTAAGAACAGATGGATCACCATATATGGGAAGATCAGCACAGAGAAATACAATAGTAGAATCTATGCAATCAGCCCTAGCAGGCAATGAAGAGATCAGAGCAGAGTCAAGATTCTTTAACATTATAGCGGCACCTGGATATCCAGAGCTGTTAGATGAGATGATTGCTCTATCTACTGATAGAAAAGAAACAGCTTTCGTATTAGCTGACACACCAATGAGACTAAAACCAAGTGGAACATCAGTTCAAGCTTGGGCAACTAACTCAAACAATGCGGCTTCAAACGGAGAAGATGGTTTAACATCGGCTTCACCATATGCGGCAGTTTATTACCCATCAGGTTTTTCAACAGACTTGTCAGGTAGTAACGTAGTAGTTCCAGCATCACATATTGCTTTGAGAACTCTTGCATTTAATGATCAAGTTGCATTTCCTTGGTTTGCACCAGCAGGCTTCACTAGAGGTTTAGTAGGCAACTCAAATTCAGTTGGTTACATTACTGACGAAGGTGAATTCCAATCTGTAACTTTATCAGAAGGTCAAAGAGATACTATGTACGCAAACAAAGTTAATCCGATTGCGTTTATTCCAAACAGAGGTTTAGTTGTATTTGGGCAAAAAACATTGGCACCAACAGCTTCAGCTTTAGATAGAATCAACGTAGCAAGATTAATTGTGTACCTAAGATACCAATTAGACTTAATTGCTAAACCGTTCTTATTTGAACCAAATGATAGAATTACTAGAGATCAAGTAACAGATACGTTTAACAGATTCCTAGAAGACTTAACGGCAAAAAGAGCCTTGTTTGACTTCTTGGTAGTTTGTGATGAAACAAATAACACTGACACTAGAATTGATAAAAATGAATTATGGATTGATATTGCGATACAACCTATTAAGGCTGTTGAGTTTATCTACATACCATTACGTATCAAAAACACTGGTGAAAGTTTAACAAGTTAATCAGTTTAAGGGATAGTGAAAGCTATCCCTTTAAACTACCTTTAATAAATTTTTTGCCTAGGCAATAATTTAATAAAGTTGTAAATATTATTATATAAGGAGCATTATAAAATGGCAACACTATCAAAATTCGGTGTACCGATAGACGGATCAACAGGGCGTGGCGGTATTTTACAACCTAAATTAAAATACAGATTTAGAGTAAGATTCACAGGCTTTGGATCAGTTGGACAATCTCCATTGCAACTTACACAACAAGTGATGAACATTACTAGACCAAAAGTTTCACACGAAGAAGTGCCAGTGCATTCATATAACTCAGTTATGTATATGCAAGGTAAACACACTTGGGAAGCTATCAACATTACTATGAGGGATGATATCAACAATAACATTTCAAAACTAGTTGGTGGTCAGGTACAGAAACAAATGAATCACTTTGAACAAACTTCTGCTGTAGCAGGTTCAAGATATAAATTCGGAGCTAAACTAGAAATACTAGATGGTACGAGTAATACTGAACTAGAGCAGTGGGATTTAGAAGGTTGTTTCTTGCAAAACGTAGATTATTCGGACGGTGATTACGCAGTATCAGAACCAGTACAAGTTATCTTGACTGTTAAGTATGATAATGCTATACACACAGCACCAGGAGACACAATATTCCCATTCACAAGTAACGGGCCTACAATTGGTGATTTAGGTTAATCCTTGATCATAAAGGATTTGTGAAATGGCAACTGAACAGGATATAGCACTACATCCGGCGAATCGTGCCGCTCATTTATACCAGAGCGGCACCTCTCAACAAACGAGACGTGCAGATCAGTTTTTCGTAGTTTTTAATCTTTACCCTTTGGTAAATGATGATTTCTTAGTACCAAAATATAATTTTCTTAAAGCATTCAGAGACAGATTGCATTTTTTATGCCATACTGTTGAAGGACCAAAATTTCAAATCCAACAAGATGTGATCAATCAATACAACAGGAAAAGAGTCGTCAATAGAAAAATTGATTATGATCCTGTGAGTTTGAGAATGTATGACACAGTTGATGGCCTGGGTCTAAAGTTTATAAAGATGTTATATGAATTTGAATTTCAGAATGCTAGATTGTACACATTAGGAAGCACAACAGAAAGAAATGGAACAAGAGATAACTACCAAGAATCAGTTTTAACAAATGAAAGCCAATTTAAACAAAATCATAATTTTGGTATGAGATCACAACCAAATCATACTCATAGATTAATCAAAAGCATTGACCTTTACCAGTTGGCTGGAACACTATACAGCAGAGCTAAAATGATACATCCTAGACTATCTAGAATGGATATGGATCAGTTTGATTATTCATCAAGTGCTGTAACAAACTTATCAATGGGATTCCAATATGAGAATTTATTGTTTGATGAGGTAGCTGTCAAGGATACAAGTTTACCAAGTAACGTCGACGGTGCCTTTAAAAAAACTAGTGGAAAATATGAAGACTGGGTTAGACCAAATGGCCCATTGGCAAAAGACACTTTACCACCTCCGCCAGACGGAATAAACTCAGTTATTGTAACACAAGATAACGAACAAGGTTGGAACGCAAATAGTAATGGATCAGCGGTCAACAACTCAGCTGGTGATTATTGGAAATCAGCTATAGAAGAAGCCAACAAAGAAACAGAGTCAAGCGACTTACAGAAATCAGTTACGAGCAAATTTTCTTTAGAATCTAATCCACACAAAGAAAAAACATCATATGATGGAGGAAACACATCAACTGATACGGAATCAGAATCTAAAGCATCGACAGAAGTATTAACTGCCGCTGGGTTAACTACTGAAATGCATAAAGCTATCAAAAATGGTCCAAGCAGTAACACGAAAAAATCTAAAAAAGAATATATTGATAAAATTAGAACTTATGAACAAGCAATTAAAAATAAAAAGATAGCCGAGGCGGCTAACAAGAATAGTATTTGGACGTAGTTATGGCAGTAGATAGTACATCAGCAGTAGAAAGTTTAGGTGCAATCAAAACAATTGTGAAACAATTTGGTAAGATTACATCAAAGATAGGTGCAGGACAGCAAGACGTCTCACAAGCCGTGTTAGAAAGTGTTGGTGGTAGACCAGAGTTCATTAATGGACAACAGTTCGAACTGATCAAAGGTATATTCTCACAACACACAAAAAATGAAAATTTGGCTACGGCGTATGCATTACTAACAACAGATGCTATGAAAAAATTTAATACAAATTATAAAGATTTATTTGAAGAAATAAATTTAGAAGAGGGCAAAGTTGAATTAAGATTTAGTCAACTAGGCGTAGCATTATTAAACAATTACAGACCAGCAACAAGCCAAATTGGTGTTAAGGTTGCACAGGATACACCTGATTACGTATCACGTAACATTATTGTTTAAGTAACCCTGGGTTAAATAACTGTATGGCACAGTTTCATAGAGGCACATATAAACCAAAGAATCCATCGAAGTATGCTGGAAAGAGACCTCCTATATATAGGTCTGGATGGGAATTGACTTTTATGAGAATGTGTGACAATCACCCGAGTGTGTTGAGTTGGGCAAGTGAGCCGGTAAGAATACCATACAGGAATCCGTATACTGGAAAATACACAATGTACGTTCCTGATTTTATAATGGTTTATCAAAATAAAAATGGACAGAAAATTGGAGAGCTTGTAGAAATAAAACCCAAAGCACAAACACTGATGGAAAAGGCCAAAACTCAAAATGATAAAGCAAAAATACTACTGAACAGAGAAAAGTGGAAAGCGGCCGGAGAGTGGGCAAAAAGAAAAGGACTCAGATTTAGAGTTGTTAACGAGGACTCAATTTATTCAATTAAAAAATAACTTGTTATTCTGGATAAATTGTGCTATGATATATTATGAATAAAAAATTAGAAGACACATTTGATCTACCAAGTATGGAAGAAGCTTTGGCAGAAACTAAAGCTGAACAGTCAAGCTCTGATAGTCAACAACCCAATAACGAAACAACTGAACAAACAGTGGTTGAAGAAGTTACAATTAAAAAAGCATTATCAACAGCAGAAAAAATTGATAGAGCATTACCACAAGTTAAAGATCTAGAATCACACGACAGCGATATGGACGTATATTCAGATGAAGCTATGAAGTCATACAAGGAACTAATGGATTTGGGTATGAATTCAGAAGCCAGACACGCCGGTAAGATGTTTGAAGTTGCGGCAACAATGCTTAAAAATGCAGTAGAATCAAAGAACGCAAAAGCAGATAAAAAGCTTAGAATGATTGAATTACAGCTTAAAAAACAGCGGGTAGATCAGCAAGATACCAAGGATCCAAACAATGCAGAAGTGCTAGAAGGTGAAGGATATGTAGTAGGAGACCGTAATAAGCTACTAGATCAACTGATTCAGAAGGTCAATGAAACCGATGATAAATCCGATAAGGAGGATAAATAATTATATGAAAACATTTACACAATATCTATCTGAAGCAGTTAAAGAAATTCCAATAAGAATTAAGTTAGCTACTGACTTAACAGATGAAATGATTGAAACTATTGAGTCTGAATTAGCTCGTTATGATGTGGTTAATGTTGCAAAACCAGTAAAAACTATTGTACAAGAACACCCATTAGATTTTGGTACTAAAATTAGAAATGCTGAAGTTGTTATTATTGACGCTACAGTTAGAATGCCAATATCAGCAGAAACATTTAGAAGAAACTTGTCTGATAAGTTAGCTATACCATATGATTACGTTGTAGTCAAAGGTGCTAATGATCCTTTAGAAGCTGAAAATGAAGCTGAAGTAAAGAGACAAGGTGCAACAGGTGAAGACTACGAACCTAAAATGGGACAAGAGTATACTGAAGAGGAACAAGGCGAAGATGGTAAAAAATTTGCTGGAGAAGAATTTAAAGCAGAATTCTTAAAGACTTTAGCAGACAACAAAGATAAAAATCCAGACAGAGCTCAAATTGAAGTAGAAGGTCCTTTAAGTGTTAAGACACCTAAAGCAGAAAAAGATACTAGTCAACCTAAAGAGGATGACAAAAAAGCAGTATCACCTTATCAAACTAAAAACACTATAGCTTTTCCAAATCACCCAAAGAAAGGGTAACTGAGTTATGGAACCAGTTATCAAACCGAATATGCAGAAGTATTCAGTCATAGTTGATGACTTAGGTGACTTTGATTTAGATGATGATAGATCAATTGCTCCGTCAATAGAATATTCTTTAAAGCAAGGCGGTATTAAAGATGCAGTTGTTGATCAACACGAGTTTAACAGAGCGGCAGTTGAGGTAAGTACAACAGCAACAGCTGATGAAGTTGAAAAAGCTTTAAGGATGGATGATTTACACGCAGAGGTACAAATTATGGAATCAAAAGAAATAGAAAACGTTAACACTGGCCCAGGTCATTTTAAACAAGACGATTTTACAAGTTCAGTAAAGAAGTCTAAAAAATTTAAATATGTTCCTGCAAAGCACGGTGACAACGGTTTAGCTGATGAAGACAAACAAACTGACGGTAAAGCAGTCAACGAAAAAGCTGAAGCTTTACTAAAAGAATATAGAAAGTTTGTTAGTGAGTCTAGCAAAACCGAGTAATGCGATACGAAGAGATAACAGAATTTAGAAGTAGAAACGAGACTCAGATATTCAGAGCCTTGCTTCAACAATATTCTAGGCCGTTATCTGATTCTCTCGCTGAATACAACAAAGCAATCCAACTAGCAAAAATCAATACACCAGCTTTAACAACTGTCAATGTTGTAAGAGATCCTATGTTTCAAAGTATGGCTAGGACTATGTTTAGGATGGGCATCGGCAAAAAAGACGCAGGTAAATTTCTATCAAGAGATGAACCAGCTGATCAACTTAGACTAATAAAAAGTTTTAGTGAAAAGAATTGGTTGCAAGTACTTCGAACAAAAGGTGGAATATCAGGTATAAAAACAGTGAATCCTGATGTACAAGCAGGAGCACCTTTCCAATTCAAGACACCAGAAAATTTAAAAGCAGAATTACAGTCAGCACCACCAAACGTATTTGGTGCCGATATTGAGAATATGATCAAAACTGAAGCTGATGTTTTCAAGTTTTATGCACTTGTTGATTACTTTGAAATTGTGTTAACAACTATGAACGTGAAAGATGCCGCTGGTAGATTCACACCTGATAATATTAAAAAAGGTTTCACGGATTTTGAACGTACAGTAACTGGCCAGTAGTAAATACTATTAGGTATGTCAGACAAATTTAAGAAAACACAGGAACGTCTAAATTCAGTTTCACCAACACTATGTTTGGCCAAATGGCAACAGGTAACGATACACTTACAAAACGGACACACGCATAGCTGTCACCACCCACAAACACACAAGATACCTTTAGAAGAAATAAAAGAAAATCCGTCAGCACTACACAACACGAAGTTCAAAAAAGAACAACGTAGGTTGATGCTAGAAGGCAAACGTCCCAGTGAGTGCCACTACTGTTGGGCAGTAGAAGACTCGGCCGGCGAACATTATAGTGACAGGATTAAAAAGTCAGCAAACAACACCTGGGCGGCACCATACTTTGATGAAGTTAAAAACAATGATCACAACTATGACGTCATACCAAAACAGATTGAAGTCAGCTTTGGTAATGTGTGCAATATGAAATGTCTGTACTGTGGTCCTGTGTTCAGCAGTGATTGGTGGAGCGAGATAAAAAATCACGGACCTTATCCCACACAAGACAGTTACAACAATCTAGAATGGATAGCAGAAACAGACAGGACCCCGTATCTAAACAGAGAAACGAATCCTTATGTGGAAGCTTGGTGGAAATGGTGGCCCACTATAAGAAGTGAACTTAAAGTGTTGAGAATAACAGGTGGAGAACCTTTGTTGAATCATAACACACAAAAATTGTTAAATGATATTCAACAGAACCCTGCACCGAATTTAAAATTAGAAATTAACTCTAACTTGGCAATATCAAATAAGTTGTTAAAGGATTTTGTCATACAGTTAAAAGTACTAGTGAAAGAAAACAAAGTCAAAGATGTACTCATACACACCAGTTGCGACACGCACGGTGAACAAGCAGAATACATACGTGAAGGTTTGATATACAACGAATGGCTAGACAACTGTGAATACGTATTACAGAATGACATACCAATACACGTGATGGTCACTGCTAATCAATTGTGCATTGATCGTTTTTATGTATTCCTGCAAGACCTATACACGTTAAAAGAAAAATACAAACTGACATACGGAGTATCGCTGTTAAACAATCCACCATTCTTGGATGTGCGTAACTTACCAAAAACAGAGTATTGGAACGCAAAATTTAATAAGGTACTTGCTTTTGTAAGTGAAAACAAATTTACTGACATCAATGAATTGAACTATATTATTAGACTAAAAAACTACTACACACAAAGTAACTTAACCAAAGAACAAATAGATAACAATAAAAAAGACTTGCTGAAGTTTGTAAAAGAAATCGACCGTAGACGTAATAAAAATTTTACTAATACATTTACTACTTTTATAAACCATATAAGCTAATACACATACAAAATAGCACATACAAAAAATGCTTAAATACATTTATGTTTAACATATTAACTCTAGATAAAGTAAGAAAAATAGAAGTTGAACCTACAACTTATTGTAACGCAGGATGTCCCCATTGTTCGAGGCATTTACCAAACACGAGCATATTAGAACCAGATATGCAAATGGATCACATCAAGCCTGAATTGATTTACAAACTCAAAGATGATTTTGGAGAACAAACTAAAAAAATGGATGTATGGTATGTGGGAAATCTAGGCGATGCATTAATGCACCCACATATGGAAGACATCTGGGAGTTTACTGCAAAGAATTTTAGATATACAGAATTGGAAACTAACGGTGGTGCAAGGAAAATTGACTTTTGGAAAAATATGGGTGAGATTAGTAAACGAAATCAAAATGCTATGATGTTTTTTTCAATAGACGGACTAGAAGATACTAATGAAATATATAGAAAAAAAGTAAAATGGGACGCATTAATGGCAAACGTTGAAGCATACCTTGGAGCTGGAGGAATGGCAACCTGGAAATGGTTGATATTCAAACACAATGAACATCAGGTTGAGGAAGCAAGAGAACTTGCTAAAAAAATGGGCTTCGTTACATTTGAACCCATATGGGCGACACGTTATGACAATACTGCATATAATAAAACGCCATACCCAAGTAAATCTTTATATGGTACTCCAGAAGGTGTACCAATGGAAAAATTTAAGCAAATGACAACGGGTGAAATACAGTTAGGGTCAGATGTAAAACAGCAAGTTGAAAAACGATTACAACAAGTAAGATATGACACTGACGTTCCTAAAATTTCCTGTAAGTATATCAAACAACAACGGATGTATCTAAATGCCAAAGGCAGAATATGGCCTTGTTGTTGGACTTCTGTCTGGGATAAATTTAATGACTTCAGACATATGGATCCATTGATATGGCCTCATTATGAAAAAGGTTTTAATGATTATCACAAGTATTCGATGAAAGAAATTTTTGGACATTCAGCTTGGGAAGAAATGACTACTGCCTGGACAGTAAAATCAAAAAATGCTTACGGTAAACAACCAATGCACCTATGCCATCGTAAATGTACAAATAACAAATGGGAAGCTTTATGTAATATCAGAGACGATTCGATCATTTCTGAATTCAAGCCAGACGCACTTGATAATGTAGCAAAAGACGAGACTAAAGTTAAAGAGTAAGTTAACTAACATATCAGTATCTTTAAATATTTTTATGATACTGTTTCCAGAAAGAGTAACAACACTTAAAATATATTATTGGATGCCAGACTACGAAAACATCCTGCAACTCTTTATGTGGCAGTTTGATGACATACCACCTGAATTTAGAAAAGCTCATAAATTTTTAAACCATTGGTATACTAACGTTGATGCTGTAATTTCTGAAGTATTCATAGCACATTCTGGAAAATACAAGCAAGTGGAATTCAATCCAGTAGACGAAATATTTAAACTTCATTAAATACGTATATAAATACTATTATGGTACACAAGAGTCTTGATGGAAATCTAACAAAAAAAGCATTTAGTAAGTCCAAATATACTGACAAAAAGTTATTGGACTTAAAAAAATGTGCTGACAAAGAGTCAGGATACCTGTGGTTTATGAAAAATCATATGTGGATACAACATCCCACTAAAGGTAGAATGAAGTTCAAGCCATTTGACTACCAAGAACGATTGTTAGAAACATACAACAGTAATAGATTTGCAATCGCGATGTGTGCCAGACAGACAGGTAAGACAACCTGTGCGGCAGGCTATTTGTTATGGTATGCTATGTTCAATCCAGACGTTTTAATTTTGATTGCGGCTCACAAGTATCAAGGTGCCCAAGACATTATGCAACGTGTGAGATTTGCTTATGAAGAAACACCAGACTACATTAGATGTGGAGTGACAAGTTATAACAAAGGATCAATGGATTTTGATAACGGATCGAGAATTATAGCACAAACAACTACAGAAACAACTGGTAGGGGTATGTCCATATCTTTGGTGTATATGGATGAGTTTGCATTTGTCGAACCACAAAATAAAGCCAGTGAGTTCTGGACTTCCTTATCTCCTACATTGTCAACAGGTGGTAAATGTATTATTACATCAACACCGAATAACGATGATGACGTATTTGCAGGACTATGGAGAGGTGCTAACAAAAAAGTTGATGAGTATGGACAGCCTAGTAGAGATGGTACAGGTATAAATGGTTTCAAAGCTATTGGTGTCCATTGGAGTGAACACCCAGATAGAGATGAAAAATGGGCCAAAGATGAACGTGCCAGGATCGGTGAAGAAAGATTTAGGCGTGAACACGACTGTGAATTTATTGCATTTGATGAAACATTGATTGATGGATTAAAACTTGTAACACTAGCAGGTAAAGATCCTTTATATAAAACGGGCCAAGTACGTTGGTATGAAAAACCTAAGAAAGGTACAACTTATGTTTGTGCTCTAGATCCTAGTTTAGGTACAGGTGGAGACTACGCCGCAATACAAGTGTTTAGTGTACCTGAATTTAAACAGGTAGCTGAATGGCAACATAACAAAACAACGGTACAAGGACAAGCAAGAACATTATTAAGCATACTACAAGATCTAGACACACAATTAAAAGAACAAGGCACAATCAGTCCAGAAATATATTGGACTATAGAAAATAATACTTTAGGTGAAGCGGCCATAGTGGCAGTAGAGGAAATGGATGAATCCAGATTCCCAGGTCAGTTTATGCACGAACCAAGACGAGCAGGACAACAAAGACGAGACGCACACAAACGTAAAGGTTACAACACAACACACAAAGCAAAAATATCAGCTTGTTCGAGACTTAAGAATTGGGTTGAAAATGGTAAGTTACAGATTAATAGTAGAAACTTGATTAGAGAATTAAAAGTGTTTGTTGCAAGAGGAAACTCATATGGAGCTAAACTTGGTGAAAATGATGACCTAGTATCAGCTAGTTTATTGTGTATGCGTTTAGTAGGGTATCTAACAAAATATGATCCTATATTTGAAAAAAGCCTAGGTGAAGACACAGGCGAAGAAGATGGCTCGATTACTCCGATGCCAATGATAATATAAAACAGGTAAATACTAGTATGGCAGTAAATTATAGCACAGTTGCAGAAAAGATTTTTAGGGTACTTAAAGGTCACGGGTATCACGTTCAGATGTTTGACGACACTGATGGTAATGAAATCTCAAATCCAGAAGACGCTAGGTTTTTTTATGTGAATCAACCTAACTTAATGGTTAACTTGTCGCCAGAAAATGAAGAAGTTAAGATGCATAAAGGACCTGAAAACATTGAAAATATTGAAAAAACCGTACAATCAGTTAAAAACTTGGCTAAAGACAACTTATTAGACTTTGATTTACGTGAATTCGGAAGGGAAATTAAGCCTAAAAATTATGCATTTAGGTTAAATAACAATACTATGTCAGATGAAAATATTAAAACAGAAAGTTATAGCCAAATGGCTGGAACTGTGAAAACTTCTAATCAAAAATTAGAAGGTGCGAAACTATTAATCAAGCACAGAAAAGCAGTTAACGAAGAAATTCCCGGATCTAGATCAAGAAACATCAAAGCATTATATATTGAAAATGCTGAAGGTGAAAGATTTAAATATCCATTCATACACTTAAACGGTGCTAGAGCAATGACTAGACACGTACAAGCGGGAGGAAATCCGTTTGATGAAGTAGGACAAAGTATTACAAATATTAGTGAAAGATTAAGCAAGATTAGAGAAGTACTAAACATAATTAGACGTTCTCCAGCTATACAAGAACAAGCATCTTCAGTGGTAACATCATTAAATTACAACCAAGATAGATTAAGAGAAACTATCAAGAAGTTAATGACTGGTGTTGGTTATGAATCATATGTTGAAAGCTATGCAAAAGCTGAAGCAAAAGAATACGATCAAGGTACTTTAGATTCAATGAAAGAAAAATTTACTGTAACTAATATTGAAAACAAAATTACAGACTTGTTACCAATGATACAAGAAATACACGATGAAGAAATTAATGACACTGACTCTTTAAGAAAAAGAGTACAAGCTAAATTAAATGAACCAGTTGAAACTCACGCACCATCAGACAATCAGAAAGCTTATGGTAGTGACATTGTAAAATACAGAACTACAGCAGATGCTGTTAGACACAGAATTGGTGAGTTAGCTCAATTAGTTAAAGATGATGAAATTTCAGTTTTCTTATCAAGAATGCACGATAAATTAACTGGAGCAGATGACCAACCAATGTCGAAAGATGACATCACAACTGTTAGAGCAATTTTAGATAAAGTCAAAAAAGATAAACCACAAGCAGTTGCAAACGCAGAATCAACTGAGGTTACTGAAGTGAAAGAAGTAGCAGATTTACAAGAAAGCTTCAACAGAATTTTAGGTGTGTTTAATCCAGATCAGATTGTTAACGAAGAGCCGGGAGATTACAAAACTGTTATGTCTTACACGGGCAAAGATGCTATGCCAAATAAAAAGCCAATGAGCTACAATGATTTTCTTAAAAAAGAAAAAGGCATTGAAAGAGGAGTAGCTGGTATCAAAGGTAATCAACACGTAACGTTTGGTAAAGAATACAGAGATCTTAAAAAAGCAGATAAACTTTCTTGGGCTGACGAATCAGTTGAAGAAGCACCAAAACCAGATTTTTTAGATTTAGATAAAGATGGCAATAAAACCGAACCAATGAAAAAAGCGGCAAAAGAAGATTTCACTCAAGCAGATGCAGACGCTGAAAAATATGGTGAAATGCAAGACTATGATGATTACAGAGATGCAGTGATGCAAGAGATTGAAAATGAACAAGGCGAGTATGCTGGCAAGTCTGATATAGAAATTGCTAAAATGTTAAGAGCAGATGCAGATTCAATTGGTTACGCAGATGTATCAGATGGTGATAGACATCCTTCAGAAGCAGAATGGTTAAACAGAATTGCTGATGAACTAGATGGGTCAGCTTCGGAAGAAGTAGAAACACCAACATCAGGTATGGATGCTCCAACACCACAAGATGGTGAATCGGTAGCACCAACTGATCTAAATAAAGTAATACTTAGAATTAAAGATTTAGCAGGTATCAAATAATCCAAAAGGAGTTATATGAAACTACCAAAGATTAAAATGCCAAAATTTTCAATGCCAAAATTAAACATAGGCGAAAAAGTAGGCAAAGCAACAGATAAAGTTAAAGGCGCAGTATCAGGAGCAACTGGTAAAGCCAAAGGCGCAGTATCAGGAACAACGAAAAAAGTTACTGGTGCAATTAAAAACTTAAATCCATTTAAAAAATAGTACTTGACAATAGAGCAAAATCAGGTATAATAATAGAATTAGTAGTGAACCGTGTTGGGGAATCAGTGTGAAATTCGCTGGCTCTACCAGGAACCGTAAAGTCGGAGTGCCAACCACTACAAGTCCGCTGTCGAATGAAGGCCTGGGAAAGTCTAGTTCTACAATGTAAAATTAACAGTGGCGAGGTACGGCAACGTGCTATAAGGAAACTGTTAATATGAATAAAACAAAGTTAACATTGATATTGTTTTTATACTATTCTGGGGTACTAGCTCTGAGTAGAATAATCCCACATCCGCCAAACTTCACACCAGTACTGGCTATGGCTATTTTTATGCCATATATGACTCGTGACATATACTTGGCAATGTTGGTTCCAATAACGGCAATGTTTGTCTCGGATCTCTATTTGGGTTTACATTCATTTATGATTTGGATCTATGGAACTATAATGTTATGCACAATTGTGAGTAGATATCTAAACTTGATAACAATGTCTATACTTGCACCTGTTATATTCTTTACAACAACAAATTTTGGTGTATGGTTAACAAGCACACTATATCCAAAAACACTAGACGGTTTAATCTTATGTTACACGATGGCGATACCTTTCTTTCAAAATACATTAATAGGCACGATATTTTATATTGTGTTGATTAAGATAATATATGAAACAATTAAAAGGAGTTACTCGTGGTTAAAAAAATCATATTATCAATATTAGTTTTATTTTGTTGGTGGGCAATCGTAAATAAAGTTCACGCCACAGAAACAAAAGAATTTAAATCAGAATCTTTCTATGAAGAAGATGGATCATTAGTAGTTAATATTACTGTCTATCTCTTGAGAGATCCTAGCAAACTTACAACAAAATCAATGAGTGTTGATTATGTAGACAAGTACACAATTGAAAATACAAATAGTGTTGACACAGTACAAGCAATACAAAGAATAACGGGTGTAACAATAGTACAATCTGGATCAACAGGTCAACAAACGTCAATCTTTATGAGAGGAACAAATTCTAATCACACAATGGTTGCTGTAAATGGAATACCGATCAAAGACAATTCAACAACAGGTGGCTTACACGACCTAGGACAGGATTTCATTAAACACATAACAGGAATACAAGTAGTAAAAGGATCACAAGGAACACTATTTGGTCCAAACGCAGTTGGTGGAGTTATTAATTTCATAACAACAGGAAGTTACGAAAATTCTATATCAACAACAATAGGATCCAATAATACAAAAGGTATAACATTAAAGATACACGAAGACATTGATAACCATTCAGTTAGTGTAATTTTAGATGGTACAAAATCAGATGGTATATCAGTGTACCCAAAGGGTGCTGAAAAAGATGGCTATGATACTCAAAACATCACAGTAAACACAAACAGTAAATTTGAAAACTTCGATATTGGAACTACGATCATTAAAAGAAATAACGATTCAGATCTAGACACAACAGTAGATGACACGGATTATACAGCAAATAATAAAATGAGTGTATACCAAGTATATACGAAAATAAAAAATGCATTAGGTTTTAGTAACTTTACTTTTTCTAGAAGTGAATATGACAGAGAGTATGTAAATGGCACGGAAATTGATGAGTATGATTCAAACACAAACACTTATCTTTTTACAAACACTTTTTTGTTTGATAAGTTTGACATAACACCAGGTGTTGAATATGAACAATACGATGGTACATTCAACAACAGAGGTTCATATACATCATCTGTAGACAAAGAAGGAGATAACACAGGAACATTTATTAACGGAAACTATCTAGTAAATGATAAACTTCTTTTATCCGCAGGTGTTAGGAATGACGATTCAAGTATGTTCAATAATTATAGCACTTACAGATTAGGTACTACATATGAACTAACAAATGATTTAACATTAAAGAGTAATTACTCAACAGCAGTGAAAACACCTACGTTATACGAACTGTACGGGGCAGACAACTATGGTTACAATGGTAATGCTAACTTACAGCCAGAAGAGTCAACAACAATGGACATAGGCTTTACATATCAAATTAATGACAAAGCAGATATGGATCTTGTTTACTTTACCACAGACTTGGACAATATGATCACGTATGGCAATAGTACATATTCGAATGCAACAGGAACTTCAAACAGGCACGGTGCTGAATTAATAATGAACACTTATGTAGATGAAAACTTTTTTGTAAGGTCAGGCACAACATTTACTATTGCACAAGACAGTGATAATAACCAAGTTACAAGAAGACCAAAATGGGATTGGTTCACAGCAGTTGATTATAAAAAAGATAAAGTTACAAATACCCTAGAGTGGATGTATACTGGAAAACATTTAGACATAGATTCTCAAACTTATGCCACTGTTGAAAAGCCAGCAGTTGATATAATTAACTTTCATTCAAAATATGAACTAAATGAAAGTTCAGACTTGATACTTTCTGTAAACAATCTCACTGATGTGAATTATGAAAGACCAGATGGATACGCACAAGATGGTAGAAATTTTTTACTAACATTTAAAGTTAAATACTAATATAAATATAGTAAAAGGAAATAAGAATGCCATACCGCAATAGTGATAAAAGGTTTGAAAAATATCAGAACATAGCATTTATGCCATTAGACATTCCATATGAAAGTATGGACTTGGAACGATTACAAGTGTTCTCTGACAGGAACTACATATGGCCACCTGATGTACACACAAATCTTTATGGTGATAAAAAAAACAAACACGGTGAGTATGTTGAAAAACATCCTCATATGATTTGGCGTATAGTTTGTTTGCGTGGACAAGGTTTTGAAAAGACTGAAGATTGGATTGATGCGGCAAAGGTAAGAACGTCTTGGTCGAATAGACTAGAACGCACACAACAAGTCAAAAACAATCCAAATTTACCAGAAGAGCTACAAGGTATAATAAAATTAATTGAACAACTGCCTATTGAATGCAACCACGCAGAACTTGTACAGCAAAGGAAAGATGTTCCATTACACAATGACGCCGCGGTAGATCTAGATTCAAGCAAACTATCTCCATATGAACCATCAGGTTTTAGATTGCTATTGAATGATGTACGTACACCAAGTTTTTATTTCTGTAAAGAACATAAACCATCTGAGAACAATCCATTGTTATATGTTGATGTACCAATGGACACTAATGCATTTGTGATCAATGAATTGGTATACCCACACGGTGCTAAAAAAATAGACGAATTAAAGTGGGTAGTGACAGCAACAGGTCCAATAGATCCTGAAAAACACTTACAATTATTAGAAAATAGCTATAACAAATACAATGATAAAATAATTCAATTTACCGAATAAAAACACTTGACTTTATCATAAAAGCTAAATATAATGTGTATATAATGTTTAAACATTTTATACATTATGGCAAAACAACACAGGCTAATATAGGCAAACATAGGCTTAATAAAAGGAGGCAAATTATATGGCATCATTAGCAGATATCCGTGCGAAACTGGCGGCACAAGAAAATAAAAGCTCAAACAGAGCATCAGTTTCAGATAACGCAATCTTCCCATTTTGGAATATACCTGAAGGCACAACTTCAACAATGAGGTTCTTACCTGACGGCGATACATCAAACACATTCTTTTGGCAAGAAAGAGCAATGATCAAATTACCATTTCCAGGTATTAAAGGAGCGGCAGATACAAAGCCAACTCTAGTACAAGTACCTTGTATGGAAATGTTCAACGAACCTTGTCCGGTACTTGCAGAAGTAAGAACTTGGTTTAAAGATCCTGCACTAGAAGATATGGGTAGAAAATATTGGAAAAAAAGAAGTTACATTTTCCAAGGTTTTGTAGTTAACTCAACACTAGATGAAGAAACTACACCAGAGAATCCTATTCGTAGGTTTGTAATCAATCCATCAATTTATCAAATTATCAGATCAGCATTAATGAATCCTGATATGGAAGATCTTCCAACTGACACTACAAATGGTAGAGACTTTAAATTGACTAAAACACAAAAAGGTGGCTATGCTGATTATTCAACATCCACTTGGTCATTCAAAGCAAGATCATTAAGTGAAGCAGAACAAGGTGCAATAACGCAATATGGTTTACATAATTTAAGTGACTATATGCCTAAGAAACCATCTCAAGAAGAACTAAATGTAATTCAAGAGATGTTCAAAGCATCAGTTGATGGTGAATTGTATGATCCAGAAAGATTTGGACAGTATTATAAACCAGCTGGATTAAACACAGGATCTAAAGCTACAACTACTTCAGTGCCAGTAAGTGCACCTGTACAAGCAACGGCAACAACACAGCCAGCACCTGTACAGACAGAAGCAGTAGTACAACCAGCACCTGTGCAGGCTGAAGTTAAAGTTGCAGAAACAGTTACAGCATCAGTAAGTGAAGCTCCTGCTACAGCAACAGCAACAGCACCAGCACCAGCGACAGCTACAACAAGTCAAAGTAAAGTATCAGCAGATGATATTTTATCAATGATTAGAAGTAGACAAGCTAACAAATAATTTATATAATATGTGCTGTGGGGTAACCCACAGCCATATTAACGAATAGGAGAAATTATGGTAAGACCGTTTGACGTTAGCAAATTTAGATCAGGGCTAACAAAAAGTATACAAGGTATATCTACAGGATTTGAATCAGATCCAGACACGTGGATATCAACAGGAAATTATACATTAAACTATTTGATCAGTGGTGACTTTAACAAAGGCGTACCACTAGGAAGAGTTACAATGTTTGCTGGAGAATCAGGTTCAGGTAAGAGTTTGATCGCTTCAGGTAACTTAATCAAGAATGCACAAGATCAAGGTATATTCTGTGTAGCAATAGATAGTGAAAATGCATTACACGAAGATTGGTTACAAGCACTAGGTGTAGATACATCAACTGAAAAGATGTTAAGAATCAATTGTTCAATGGTAGATGATGTTGCTAAAATTATTAGTGACTTCGTTATAAACTATAAAAAAGACTATGAAGGTAAAGACGACAAACCTAAAATATTGTTTATTATTGATAGTTTAGGTATGCTATTGACACCAACTGATAGAGACCAATTCCAAAAAGGTGAGATGAAAGGTGACTTAGGTAGAAAAGCCAAATCACTAACAGCACTTATTAGAAATACTGTAAACTTAATTGGTAGTGAAGGTATTGGATTAGTAGCAACAAACCACACATACGCATCACAAGATATGTTTGACCCAGATGATAAAGTATCAGGCGGACAAGGATTTATGTATGCAAGTTCTGTAGTAGTTGCTATGAGAAAACTAAAACTTAAAGAAGATGAAGATGGCAATAAGATAACAGACGTTATGGGTATACGATCGGCCTGTAAAGTAATGAAGTCAAGATTTAACAAACCTTTCGAAGCAGTACAAGTAAAAATTCCATATGAAAAAGGAATGGATCCGTATTCAGGGTTGGTTGAATTGTTTGAGAAAAAAGAATTACTTGTCAAACAAGGTAATAGATTAAAATATGTTGATAGATTCGGAAAAGAGCATTTGCACTACCGGAAACAATGGACTGGTGAACACCTGGATTTAGTTATGGCTGAGTTCCAAGAAAGCTTAGGTTCGGTAAACATAAATAAAACCAAACTAGAAACCATAGGAGCAAATGATGATGAATCACTCGGAGATAGCGATGCTACTTGAAGCTTGGAACAAAGTGGTAGAATACATTCCTCAAAAAGATAGATTGGAAGCCGCGAAAGCCTACGTAACATTATTAGATGAGTACGGCATCGAAGAACAAGATCTAGAAGAGTTCAAAGGGAGTGACGACTATTTAGAAACAGCAATATCAGACCATTACGAAGAATTAGAAGAGTATGACGATAATGATGATGATAATGAAGGTTCTGCGTACAATGAAGAGGACTATTAATGTCAGCTAAATGGTACGGACAGGTAACATCTAACCTTGGTAAGATACCTGATTGTATAGAACACTTTGAATACCAACTTGATGAAGCAAGAATTGAATGCGGGTTAACCGGAAACATTGAAAAGAATGCTTCTAAAGTACCAGGTATAGTTGAACATAGATTTAATCAATTACAAGAGATTGAAGCAATACTTGAATTTCTTAATATACAACTAAGAAAAATCAGAAGTAAACATTATAAAAAGTTTTTAGAAAATTATCAAAGAGCTTTAACATCAAATGATGTAAGGAACTATATTGACGGAGAAGATGATGTCGTTGATATGGCTAATTTAGTTAATGAATTTGCCTTGTTAAGAAATAAATTCTTAGGTTTGCTTAAAGCCATTGATGCCAAACAATTCCAGATTAATAACATCGTAAAATTAAGGGTAGCTGGGCTAGATGATGCAGAATTATTTGCAAAAAAATAGTCTTAGTTGTATAATAAGAAATGAATAAAACACTACTACACATTAAGGACGAAGTAAATGTCAAGTTTGAAAACTTGGATGTGTCTACACGTAGGAAAATTTCTGACAAATTAAAGTACTTCGTACCATACGCATATCATTTACCTGCTTACAAATTAGGTAGATGGGATGGAAACATACGTTTTTGTGACATTGGTGGAAGAACATATTTAAATTTGATTGATAAAATACTACCTATTATTGAAGATCAAGATTATACTATTGAGATTAAAGATGATAGGAAAGATTATGATTTAAAATTTGAATCAATTGATGAAGGTTATCTATCTGATATTAATTGGCCAAAGAACCATCCGGCCGCAGGAACGCCAATTGTATTGAGAGATTATCAAGTAAAAGTTATCAATGAGTTTATCAGCAATCCACAAAGTTTACAAGAAATAGCCACAGGTGCAGGTAAAACAATTATCACAGCGGCCTTATCTAAGATGTGTGAAAAGTATGGTAGAACTATTGTTATAGTACCTAATAAAAGTTTAGTAGGACAAACAGAACAAGATTATATTACTTGTGGCCTAGATGTTGGTGTATATTTTGGTGATAGGAAAGAGCTTGGTCATCAGCACACAATTTGTACTTGGCAAAGTTTAAATATTTTACATAAAAAAAGTAAAAAACAAGAAGCACCTTTTCCTATAGAAGAGTTTATAAAAGATGTAGTATGCATAATGGTAGATGAAGTACATATGGCAAAAGCAGATGTACTAAAAACATTATTAACAGGACCATTTGCACACGTACCAATGAGATGGGGACTAACTGGAACGATACCAAAAGAAGATTATGAAAAAGTAAGCTTGATAGCATCACTGGGCAAAGTGATAGGACAGTTGTCAGCAAGTGAACTACAAGAAAAAGGAGTACTAGCACAATGTCACGTTAACATCATACAAACCCAAGACTTTCAAACTTTTAGATCTTATCCAGAAGAGCTTACGTATCTTACAAGTTTCAAACCAAGAATGGTTTTTATGGCTAAATTGGTTGAAGAAATTAGAGCAGGTGGTAACACATTAATACTGGTTGATAGAATCAAAACTGGCGAAGCACTAAAAGAAGAAATACCTGGATCAGTTTTTATACAGGGTAAAACTAAACTAGAAGATAGAGAAGAAGAATATTCAGAAGTGGCTACAGAAAAATATAAAGTTATTATTGCAACATATGGAGTAGCGGCAGTAGGTATTAATTTACCAAGGATATTTAATTTGGTATTAGTGGAACCTGGAAAGAGTTTTGTAAGGGTTATTCAAAGTATTGGAAGAGGAATTAGAAAAGCAGAAGATAAAGATTATGTACAAATTTGGGATATAACGTCTAGTTGCAAATACTCAAAAAGACACTTAACGGCAAGAAAAAAGTTTTACAAAGACGCCAAATACCCGTATACTGTAAGCAAGGTAGGAATATAATGAAAATATTAACAACAGAAAATACATCATACAATTTAGACAAAGTTCCAGAAACAGCAGATGAAGTACAATATTGTGTGCTTGATACTAATAATCCAAAGAACATAGATTTCTTTTTTGTTCCATTGATTTTTATGGAAACATTCAATGCTCCAAGTATGATAATGGAAGTAGGAAAGAATACAGTTCAAATGCCAGTTGATTGGAGCGTCTTGATTGTTGAACGAGAATTAGGAATATGTGAAATGGTTCCATTGACAAGTTTAAATGACAGGGGTTTTGAAGTTTTAACAATTAATCCACTTACTCATAAGATGATACAATCCAAAGAAGTAAAAATTATAAACGTGTTCCAGGAAGTTAAATGGTATTTTCCAAAACTAAAACACGGACATATAATTGCTGTGCCATTAAGTGATAAGCCAAATTCACCTTGTGTGTTTTTTGCAAAAGATACAAATCAAATACCAGATCAATTTGATGCAGGAAATTTACTATAATGACGAAACCAAGTATTAATCTAAATCAAATGTTATATAGTATAGACATTGGTGCAAAGGACTGGTACGAGAATTTAGACAGTGAAATTAAAAAAACGTTTTCACCATACGTAGCTATGCGTTTCGCTAGTAGTATAAAAGCTAGTAAAATATTACAAGAAACATATATTCAAAACGTCAATGAATTTTGTAATAAAGACTTTTCAGTATTACAGAAGCACGAAACAGATAGTTTAATGTTCTGGAAGTTGCTTTGTTTATGTGGTGTAGGTAAAAAAATGTTTCATCCTTGGATCAAAGCACCAAAAGGTAATAAAAGTAAAAAAACTAAAAAAGTAGAATTTCTACAATCACTATACCCAACTTACAAAAGTGATGAAATAGCTTTACTATCAAACATATTAGATAAAAATGATATTAAACAATTGGCTCGTGATGCCGGACTAGAAGATAAAGAAATTAAGTTATTAAAATGAAAGAACATCTAATGGTACAACAACAGGTCAAAAGTAAATGGCAACATATGGTTGGCGTTATGTGTTTAAATCTCACATATAGAAAACAAGTTAAAGAAGTATTACCAAAGCTATTCAAGAGATATCCTAATCCAAAAGCATATCTGCGTGGACATCTAAAGACACAACAAAATATGCTAAAGCCATTGGGTATGTGGTCAGTGAGAGCAAAACGATTGCGTAAGATGAGTGAACAGTTTCTCATTTGGGATGGAGTAGAAGCAAGTGATTTACACGGCATTGGAAAATATGGAAGTGATAGTTATAAGATATTTTATAAGAATGAAATACCAGATGATGTGCAAGATAAAGAATTAAAAAAGTATATAGAAAGATTATGAAAAGTTTATTAAAAATATGGCAGTACGCATTAGGATCATTTTCGGATGACAAAACTAAAGATTATGACAGGCAAGTTTTAATCATTAGAACATTTTGGGTAATATTGCATATTGTTACTTGTTTAATGATTATACTTGGTAATGCTCATATAATGGGGTGGTGGTAATGACGTATGAATGCAAATTTTGTAAGAAAAGTTTTACCAATGAAAGTACATTAGTTGCCCATCTCTGCGAACCAAAAAGAAGATGGAACAACAGGAATGATACAAACGTGCAATTGGCTTTAAGATGTTATCAGCACTTTTTTCGTATCAGTAGTACTACTATGAAAAACGAAAGAAATTATGAAGACTTTATGGAAAGCAAGTATTATACAGCATTTGTTAAATTTGCAAATTATGTAACTGGAGTTTATATTGCTAGTGTTGAACACTACATTGAATGGTTGCTAAAAAATAGAGAAAGAGTTGATAGATGGTCGAGTGATCAAGTGTATGAAAAATACATTAAAGAATTTAGCCATAGAGAAAGTGTCAGTTCAGCAACAGAAAGAACTATACTTTCAATTCAAAAATGGGCTGAAGATATTAATGCAGATTGGACTACTTTCTTCAACGAAGTGTCTTTGCCTCGAGCAATACATATGATCAGATCGGGTAAGATCAGTCCTTGGGTATTGTATAACAGTGAAGGCGGAATAGGTTTATTAGAAAAACTATCAGCTGAACAAATGACAATGATTGAAGATTATATTTCACCAGGACCTTGGTCTAAACGATTTCAAGACAGTCCAGATGATGTTAAGTTTGTAATGGATGTAACAAAGGCGGCAGGACTATGAAGAAAACAGAAATAGCAGATATAAATTCTATAGCAACTGCAATGACGTTGTCGGACACGCAAAAACAAGAACTAAAAGACGAATGGGGAAAGTTACAAGTGTTAGTTAAGGTATCTGAAAAAGAAAAATTTGATAGCAATAAACTTGTTGTACAATCTGCATTAAGCAAAATAGCAGACTTGGATGCTCGTATCAAAATGATAGAACTCTATATGGGTTCTCTTAAAAATAGAGTGGAAGAAGTATTGCAACAAAGAGATGATAGGCATAACCAAGAATGAATATAGCTAAAACAGATATAGACATAGATACTGGTAACAGAGATAAACTGTTAGAGTTATTGAAACATATACCAGCAAGTATTAGAGATAAGAATGGATTGAAAAAACATAACACAGGTGTATATTGCACAGATATACCAGTTAATCCAGTTCTTGGAATATCTAATATTGAATATAAAGAGGCAGAGGAGAGAGGTTACTTTAAACTAGATATTCTAAATGTATCAATTTACAATGATGTAAAGAGTGAAAAGCATTTAGTAGAACTTTTAGACCAGGAGCCGATATGGGAATTACTCACGCACAAAGAATTCAGCAGTCAATTGTTTCACGTAGGAGAACACAGTTCGATACTACAAACAATGAAGCCAACCAGCATAGAACAACTAGCGATGGTGTTGGCAATAATCAGACCAGCAAAGAGAAACTTGCTAGGCAAGAGTTGGACAGAAGTGGAAAACCAAGTTTGGATAAAACCAAATGACGGATCTTACTACTTTAAGAAGGCACACGCAATAGCCTACGCACACGCAATTATTGTACAGATGAACTTACTATGCAACGATTTTGCGGGGGTACTAACACCCCAGGTGACCACTTAACCCCCGCTGTATGACCCTTAAAATGCGTCTAATGTTTAAAATATTGCTGGTTAATCGTCCGTTTTCTTTATTAAACTAATATTACGTCTTATAATACGTTTTTTGAAAACGTTGTTCAAACTGGTAGCAGGTCCAAAAACTACTTCAGTATCTTTGGTTGTGAACGTCTTGATGTAAGGCCTGAATTCTCCAAATTCTCTGTTTAGAAATATGTTAATAGGAATAGTTCTATTAGACTCCCACCACCAAACTTCACCAAGTTCTAAGAATGATTGTTTTTGATTATGATCTTTAATGTTGTCATATACATAGATTGATGTGACATATTGGTCTTGATTTAACAATATACCCACATATTCATTATTGCTGTGCCTAATACAGCTTAAAAAGGGAAATTTTTCTTGTAGCTCTGCGTATTCCATAAATATTAATATGTCCAGTTCATATACAGTATATATCTTCGATAAAACTTACACACTAGCGGTACCAACTTCGTTAAATAGTAATATGCCAATGTACGATAAAACAATACTACTATATTCTGGTACAGATAACAAGATAAATTTTAATCTAGTTGATTCTGATAATAAGCCCTACGACTTAACAAGTCAACAGGCTTTTTTCAATATGACAGATATAGAGACCAACGAAACTGTATTAGCAAAGCAATTAACAATCAGCGATGCTACTAGAGGTAAATGCAACACGACTGTATTAGTGAACGAATTATATAATTTAGCACCGGGCTTGTATCACTTTTCAGCATACGTACAAGATTCGTCAGGTGCAAAAAAACTAGTCTATACAGATAGGGCCGGTGATGCAGTAGGAGTAGTAGAAATCAAAGGCGATAGTTTCCCAACATCAAGACCAACAAAAGTAGCAAGTTCTTTCACACTTAAAAATACTTGGTATTACAGCAATAACTTATCAGGTGCATCAGAACAGAACCTTACATCAAGAGCTCACACAATAGCAATATACACTACAAACTTTAATGGTAACGTAGCCATCGAAGGAAACTTAGATGATACTGCTAGTACTGATGACGATGATTGGTTTGTAATTCCAATCCAAGGTATGGGGGCTACACAAACACAATTTACTCCAGCTTCAGCTGATCCAAAAATTGAACCTTATCAATTTAACACCGCTGTAAGATGGATTAGAGTAAAATATAAACCAGCTACAGGAAACGCAGGGACCTTTGATCAAATGTTACTAAGAAATTAATGTTTGACATTTTATATAGCCACATAGAACCAGAATATAAAAAATGTTACTATGCTTATTCGCAAAGTAATTTAAAGACTGATCGTCAAAAAATAGTACATTTATCATTTACAACATTTATAGATGCGGATGATTTTAAAATTCGTTCTCATAACATAGCTTTCAATGATTATACAAAACGTATGACGTCAGGCCAACCTTTTGATATCATATCTTTAGTAATTGCAAATGATTTTGGTTTAAATGGTAAAGCTATTGAAAAGAATATAATATATTTGGTTAACTTCCTAACAAAGTCATATGATTTAAAGATATATCCATCATCGAGTATATCAGAAAACATCGTGAAAAAATTAAAAGATGTATATTGGCCAGAAGATGTAGATAAGTATGAACCAGATTATATGGGATTGCTACATACAATATTGGCGACAAAAAAATCTCTTGGAAGGAATTTGCTATCTGTATGTTTTGATTATGATTATGATGAAAGTTTCAAACAATTTTTTAAATACTATCACATTGACATTGTAGATGATCCAAAAGATGCAGTTCT
>Ga0181412_1000033_pt1 | contig 47695 bp, 64 predicted proteins | sample 35SPOviralmetaG_FD_130113 | JGI IMG/M metagenome (GOLD analysis project Ga0181412, IMG submission 130113) | Marine viral communities from the oligotrophic San Pedro Time Series (SPOT) site, San Pedro Channel, CA, USA - 35 SPOT_SRF_2012-08-15 | ecosystem: Environmental > Aquatic > Marine > Strait... | reverse complement strand
AGAAAAGAATCTACACCCAGGATTAAGGATAGCACCATACAAACTGTTCAAGTTAATCTTCTTAACCAACTGCCTCTTATCCCAAAATGCAAATGCATCTCCGCCTTCTGCTCTAGCTTCACGTGCTTTTGCTTGTAACTCTTTACGTTCTGCATACCAACGTTCTAGCAAACCAGGAATAACACCTTTTTTCTCATATGAGAAGATTGTGCCGTTAGCACTAATAATCCAAGGTTGGCCACTATTAAAAATTAATTCATATATTTCTGCACCAGTTGCTTCAAACTCGTCGCCGTTTTCAAAGTCAAGATATAACTTTTCAACTATATCTTTTTCCATAACTTTTTCATACTCATATGTAGCAAATCTTCCTTCCCAGGCTTCTGCTACAGTTTTTGCATTTTCAATCATTTCTTTTGTATAAGTATGGCGTACTTGTCCAATAATAGTTTCTGTACTCATATTACCACTACGTAAGATACTAGGATATAGACTGTTCAAGTCAATACTGCCAACCCACTTATGCATACCTTTTTTAGGTGTTGCAACATAAGCACCTGCGGCCTGTGTTGTATCTTTGTCATAACGTTTATCAGGAACAATAAGTCCTTGCCTGTGTGCCTCGTTAATAATAGCTTGATCTGTTTGTGCAACCGCACCCATTGTTGTTTGTAGCAATACAGTATTAGAATGTGCTAGTACGTTTGCCAAATCAATAAATTGTAGTTTAGCATCTAACTTAACAAGTAGTTCAACGTCTTGTCTAGAATATGCAATAAACTTTTCAAAGTCGTTGTTGTATAACTGATCTAATGTTCCATCATATTCAACTTTACGATCGCCTAGTTCATACTCACCAATGGCATCTAAACTGTAACTGTGCATTTCATGATATGTGTACTTACGATATAGTTCCATGTAATCTAAATGTACACGACCAATTAAATCAAATGTTTGTTGTTCTGCACCATATCTTTCAAACCTTCTCTCTTTAGGCATCTTGTCCCATAAACAGAATTTACGTGTATGACTTTTGCTCATTACTTTACCTACACGATTAACCATATAAGGAATATCAAAACCTTCACTATTCCAACCTGACAAAATATCAGCATCATCAATTAAGTCAAGAAATGCTTCAAGCATCTCACGTTCTGTTTTAAACAGTACAGTATTTTCAAACTTATTAGTTACTTCTTGAGCCTCATCAAAACTCATAGTTTTAGGACCAATTGCAAGGCATATAGTTGTTTCAAGCCAATTACAATGTAAACTGATAGCCGTTATAGGATTAAAAGGATCGCTTGGGTCAGCAAACCCCATTTCTTTATTGAAGTCTGTCTCAATATCAAAGAATGCAATATTAAGTTTTGGCACTTCGTTAGGATCATAATTTTCAGCAAATGTTTTAAAAACAACATTTACATCACTTTCATATAGTCCTTTGTGTGCATTAATCTTTTTTTCTGTATTGAATTTCTTACTAGTATTACAAACTACACGTTCTAGCTTTTCACCAAATATACTGGTAAATTTTCCACGTGCATCTTTGTAATAAAAAGTATATTTTGCAGGAATTTCTTTGAACTCACGTTTACCGTTTACACGTTCAACTACCTGTACTATATCTTTTTCTTTATTGTGAATTGCGTCTACATAACTCATACGTTCTTAACCCAGTATTTTTCTAATTGCGGAATATAGTTTATTATACTTGTTTTTCTATGTTTGTCAAGCATTGATGTGATTTTACAAAAAAATTTCCAGTTATCAAATTCTTCATTATCTCTTGGTTTTCTACATAGGTTAATTACTCCGTTTAACCTACCACCTTTACCAAAATCTCTTTCGAGCATATCTGCAAGTCTTAATTTGTAATCCATATCAGGGTGTACCGCTATAGTTAAATACCTAGGGTGAACAACAGGACCATTAAACATAAATTCATGTCTTGGTCTTATTTTGGCAAATTGTAGCCAATCTATGTATTCTTGTATGTTGTATACATTGAACAGTTGTGGTGTATAGCTTATAGCCATATCTAAATTATGTTCATGTTTTAGTTCAATGATTTTGTTTTGTATGTCTTGACCTTTATACTTTCCAAACGGTGTACTAGGTCTTACATATTCATATAAATGCCCTGTGGCATCCATACTAACAATTAATGTAGTATTAATCTTTTTTAGTTTTTCTAATAATTCTGTATCTAATAATGTTAAATTTGTAATGACTTTTAATCTTCCCTTGTAATCATGTTCTACTAATTTATTTACTAGGTGTTTGAACTGTGGTGTATAAAATGGTTCGCCACCACTTATGTCAATCATTTTTGTACTTAATATAATATCTAAGTTATCATCTACAACATTATTAGGAATTCCATATCTTTCTATACTATATGGAAGTGTGTCATCTTTTTGTTGAACGTGTACTGCTCTACCTACTTCTGTTCTTGTTAGTTCAGAGTCCATAAGCATTTTAGCATCTTTGAACCAACCAGTACTTCTGTTAGGACTACACATTGTACATCTTAAATTACATTGATTACTAAAATCAATTTTAAATTTTTGTATCTTATAGTCTTTTGTAATGTCTGGTATTACTGGATCTAAGTTAGCTTCGTACGTTTCTTGTTGTTGATATCGCATACTTCGGTCAACAACCTTTTCTGCTCTTTCACATAAATGACACCCTTTAGGCCAAATATTAGATATTGTTTCTAATCTAGCTTTTTTGTAAAGACGTCCATTAAAGATTTCTTTAATTGAATCTGTCTTGACGTTTCCTACTACGTCTTTTGCTTGACAGCAAAAAACCATTTCGCCTTCTTGATCTATATGGATTTCTGTCCAAGGACTGGCACACCATGTATTGTTTGAGGTAGGAATGTAGGGTGTGTTCTTTTCCACTTACTAGCTGTCTTTTCCGACACTATGCAAAATAGATTCAAGAGTATCAAAGTCATCTCTATGTTTACCAAACTCACCTTTTGATGCTACCTTAATTGCTTTAGTAAGGATAGCTGGTTTGATTCCCATTTCTTCTGCTATATGCTTGACCGTGTCTTTCAATCCCTCGTTTAAGGTTTCGACTTCGCCAATGACTTGTGATCCTTCTTGAATTAGCCTTTTAAGTTTTTCAATATCTTCATTACTGAATGAAATACTCATATGCAAATTCTCCTTCTGTTAAGTTAAGTTTATATTATATACGTTAACTAGTTATTAGTCAAGTTCAATCTTGCCTTGTTTGCAACATTATTGATTATGTTTTGCATGGTATTATTTTCTTTCCATTCGTTAACACATTCAAATATTGCTATTGCAAATAAACGCTTGGCCATATCGTTATGGAGCATATACTCATATTTATGGTAAATGTAACATATTGTCTTTAGTTTATTAGATACATTATTTTTATCAATGTCTAGTTCTGTATAGCTATTAACCATCTTATATTCTTTTACCCATTGTATAATATGTGTATTACTGTGTATATTTAATTTATCATATACTATTTTTGGATCATCTAGCCAATCATGCATTTCTAGTACATAATCTGCGTTAGTTGACCACATAGTATCTATAGATAAAAATTGCGTATATACGTGTTTCCAAGTATCAAACAAGTCAGTAAACTTGTTCATTATACTACTATACTCTCTTTTTAAATACATATCTAAATAATTAAAACAATTTTTTCCCATGACTGTAGTAATTACCTTTACGGGTAAATTAAACTCATCACGCCATTTCATTATATCGTTTGTGTTAGTTGCGTGTGTAAACAATGCAATATCTTTGTCTATGGTCCAATTATCACATAATGTTCTTAATGTATCTAAGGACATAATTTCGTTGTTTCTTACGTCTTTGTTATATATTTTATCATACTCATATGATATATTCCACCAGTCATTTATTGTAACTGCTTTATTGAATGTACCGTTTTCATCTATGTAAAGATTATGATGAGTTGTGTTATAGAACTGTGGACTTTGATTTATGATATAAGTTAATGCACTAGCACTTATTGCACTACGAGTACATACTAGATAAATGTGCTTCATATTTGTTTCCTATTGAAAGATGCAAGAAGGAATATTGTACGTTGTTCTTCCAGTTATCTTATATGAGTGGAATCCGTACCCATTCCATTCTGCTTTGTTGGTTCCTCTTGTTAGAGCCTTTCCAGTTTTAACATCTATGTACCTTTCATCTTCAGGACCAAATGCTACTACTGTACCTGGGTCAAATTTAAATTCTTCTGGATCCTTGTTACGATTTATAAAAGGAGCCTCAGCTAATTTTGTCTTGAACATATTTGCAAGTTCATCTTGATATCTATCGTTAATGTAGTTAGTAAAATATTCTAATTTGGCAGATGGAGTATCTCTTTCTAATCCATCAGTACAACGAAAGGTTCCTACTTTGTATCCAAAGCTCAACATAATAGCAATTATTGCACCAGTAAATATACCTTCTGCTCTGTTAGCTATATCATCTATATCTTTGGCTAGTCTGTCACCTGCTCCATCTAACCAAGCCTGGTTAGTTTTAGCACATAACATAATGGCTGGTGCTTGAAGTACTGGTAACATATGCTCCTGAAATTCATGTTTTTGATTCCACATATTATAAACGTTTTCCATCAACCATTTTCTGAATTCTAAGTCTCTATCACTACTGCCAAGATATATCCATACATCAGATTTTATATTGCACTGATATGGTAAGTTGTTTAATGCTGTTTCTAGATATTTTAGATGTTCTGGATTAATTTCTCTATTAGTTTCTGAAAACTTTCTAACTGTGTACCTATTTTCCCAAGCTTCTATAGACATAGTACTACTTTCTCTTTTTTTCTAATTTCTCTAATCTTTCCATTATTGTAGGATATTTTTTTGCAAACCTACTTTCAGTTTTTAGTATTTCTAAGTTGTAACGATCAGCCGCCCAATGCATTATGTTCTCTATTTTTTTAAAAAACCATATACCTACTTTAGTTCCTTGGAACCAATTAGCAAATGCACTTCCTATAATTCCGCCTGCTATTGCTTTTAATGCCCAATAATACCAAAACATCATATGTTATACCTTAGCCTTGTTTAGTGTAAGCTGAGCCCATTGCTCTCTTCCTGCACCTGCTTGTGTAGGAATAATACTTATACTTGTTGAGTTAGCTTGTCCGCCTCTTCTAAATGCAATTAAATCATTTTCATTTTTAATCATAGCAAACTTCTCGTTAGGGAAACTACATAGTAATAGAGCGTCAAAATCATCTCTATTTTTATACCATGCAAAGTTTGCTTTTAAATATTCGTCTTCAATTTGTTCTGGACTATCTGTACTACCAAATGCTTTTATAATTGGTTGTGCAAAGTTTTCCATATCCATTGTTAACAGTTCACTTGCAATTTGTTCTCTTAATTTTTTACTGTCTGCATCATTAAGTGGTAAGTCTTGTGCTAGTGCTGGAACAAATTTACTTAATCCCAACGAACCACCTTTACCACCGATAGCACCCATAACTGTTGGAATTCTTTCTGCGTATTTGTCTAATACCGCTCTTTTAGCTTTTTGTGATCCACCACCGTAACCTATACGTCCACCTGTGCTAGATACTGCTGATTTTAATTCTACTTTTCCAATACCATCAACTTCAAGATCACCTTCACCTGCCGCTAATCTAATTTTGTTAGTTAAACAAGCCAAAGCATATTCACCTGGACCTTTTTGTTTTTTACCAGTTCCATAGTTCTTTAATGCATGAAATACTTTAACTGCCGCTGGGTGTTGGAATACATTGCTGAATGTAGTTAGTGGAGAATCTAATGCTCCAACATCAACAACGCCACCCTTTTCTAACATATCTGTCATACCTGAAAGTGATTTAAAATCATTATCTGATTGAGAAATAATAGTAGTCATATCTTGTACTACTAGAGCTTTTTCTTTATCACTTAATGGTTCACCTTCTAATGGTACTGCAAATGCGTTTGAAATGTTTTGACCAATTTGGCCTGTGTTTAATACTTTATAAATTCTATCTAATAGTTTAGCATCTTCTTCGTTGTCAGCACGAAGTCCAGATATAGCAGAGATAATACCTTGCTTTTCTGTTTCCAGATCATCATATTCTTTTAGTAGAAATAGATCATGTAATCTCATTATTCTCTCCTATGCCTTTTTACAGTCGTTGACTGTTTTGCCTTTGTTCTTACCGGTGCCTGGTTTGGTACCAACTTTTTTATATCCTGGCCAACACTTGTCTGGTCCTGCTGTAGCTTTTGCTTCAGTAGTTGCTGGTTCTTTTTTCTTGCCTATAAATGCAGGCATATTTGGATTAGCATTTAAATCTGGTGTTTGTACTTTATCCATATTTTGAATATCGTATGTTGGCTCAATACCTTTTGAATATAGATAATTTACAAATGACATAATGTCTGCATCTTTACCTTCTATTCTAGCAAATCCTTTTTCTTTTAAATCTTTAATTGATTGTGGAGCATTCATTAATGTAAGGTCTAATCTTCTTGCCATTGCATTAATTGCTTTCATTAAGGCATCTGGATTTCTGCTATAGTCTATATCTAGTACTATTCTTTCCATAATAGTTTCTGTAGCTTCTACAATATTAGATTCTTGAATGTCTACTAAACTTGCGGCCATATCGCCCATAGCTAAACTAACGTTATCACCATTTCTTTTGTATAGGTAGTATTTCATTCCACCTGTTCCACCATCTTTGCTTTTTTGTAATAATGTAATTTTTTCTAAAGGACGTAATTTTGAACTTGTTTTTCTACCTACTACAAATGGTTTATACTTATCAGCTCTTCTAATAACAGAGTCAAACCATAAGCCAATTTCTTGACCTGGCTTTAATCTATCAAACGCAGAAACTTTTTCTGGCATTGACATAGTTTTTACTGTAGAGTCTTCTTCTTTTAAAAATAGCTGATCTAATCTCATATTACTTTCCTTGTCCTTTATATGGTTTGTACGAACGTCTTTTATGTTTATTCATACTAGACTTTTTAATCCTAGAGGTATTGTTTCCAATACTTGTTTTCTTTGGAGTAGTTTCGTGTTCTACAAATCCTTTATGCATTTTCATAATCGTTTTCTTTCAGTACTATTTAGTACAGTTTTTGCATCTACAAGACTTACACACTTCTATCATACGCAATTCGCCGCCATCACAAGCATAGTCTCGTACTTCTTGTTGTAAACTTCCACCGCAATGGCTAGGATGTCCACAATTTTGACAATGTCCGTTAGTATGCTCTATTGGCTTTTTAACGAACTCTGCCATCGTTTATTTCTTTAGTTGTTTCCAAAGTTGATCTACTAGTTTAGCTTTAGTTAATCTTTTGTCTAATTCTATACCATAAATTCTACCAACTTCTTCTAATCTTCCTTTTGTCATGCTTGACAAATCTTTTTTAGTTTTAAATGAAGGTTTTACAATAATAGGTTTAATTTCATTTTTCTTTGGTTCAACTTCGTCAGTTAAAACTAAAGGTTTATCATTAACACCTAATACGGTTTTAATCCAATTAAATATCATTTTTTATCTCCTGGTTTAGAAGCCTCTATTTTCTTTTTCATATCAGCTTTTGTTTCTCTCCACGAACGTATTTTCGTGCCTAACTCTGACTTCTTTTTCTTTTCAGCTTCTGTAGTCATAACTTTAATTAATTTCATTTTTGCATTGTTAGGAATATTTTCTTCATAATCATCATCACCATATGCATAAACTGCTATGTCTTCATCACTCCAAGGTAATCCACCTTGATGATCATGTCCTTGATGAATACTTGAATCGCCTTTTGCAATCATATCATCTAAACTTAATGCTTGAACTTCTTTATCACTAGCTGGATTTATAGAAACAAATCTAGCTTTATCATCTTTACGATGTCCTGTTAATCCACTATTGTTACGGTACTCAATTTTATAGTACTCGCCACCTGGACCTTTTATGTAATCTGTTTTAGGTGCAAACGTATCTAGTTCGTTAAGATCTTCTGACTCATATTTTCCACCCCAATTAATCTGTTTTGCTATGCTTGGTCCATTTTTGTTTGCATTCTTATTCGCTTTAGCTCTTAATGGATTTTGTCCTACAACACTAGACAAACTTTGTTTAACATTGTTAGCTACAGTATTAAATGATTTTTTGATATCAAATTCATTTACTTTTTTCTCTCCGTATGTTATACACGGGTCTTGTCCACATCCACAATTTTTAGTTTTAGCTTCTTCTACATTATCGTCATCAAGTAATCCTTGTTGATGTTTAGCAAGTTCTTTCATTGAATCAAACTCACCTGTTAGCTTACCATGTTGATATGATCTAAATTTACCATTAATATTAGTTGCTGATAATCCATACTTGTTCATCATCACATCTTCTGCTTTAACATCTTCGTCCATTCCATATTTCTTTTTAAATTCTTGTGTAGATGGATTTTGTTCTGCAGGTACTATTTTTAATGCTCTTTCAGTAGCACCCATTAGTCCGTCAATGCTTTTATACATAGTAGTAAGTTGGTCGTGTATATCGGCTGTACCTGTTGGGTTTTTACCTTCCCACTCTGTAGCACCGTCCATAACGCCTAGACGTTCAATATGACTCTTAATATCTGCTAACTTGTCTTGTAATTCTTCTAATGACTGATATTTTCTATCGTCCATAAAATCTTCTTCAATATCTTGTTCTACTACTGCTTCATTTGATGGTAGTAGTCTTGCAACATTATCTTTAAGGTGTGGATATTTTTTAACAATGTTTTTTGCATAAATTTTTAATACTTTTGGATCCATATCAACCATTGGCTTTAATAATTCCATATCGCCTGGTCCTAAATCACCTTCACTCATTTTTCCCATTGCTTCTTCTTGTGATTCTAATGAAGGTAAGTATTTGCCAACAATCTCGTTACGAGCATTAATTTCATCTGATAGTATATGTCCACGAGCATAATGATTTTTTGCAATCTGTTCCATTTGCTCAATTTCTTCTGGAGTACCAAATGCTTTAGCTAATTCAACACCATTTTCTGTGTGATAGTTTTTATCTTCATTTGCATCAAAGTCTGCTTTTGTAAATTTGTTTGGAGTTTCTGCTACAATGTTTGCTTCACCTTCGTGGAATTTAAATCCACTTGGATCACCAACTGCGTCTGCTTCATATCCTGCTTTAGCTAAGGCATCTGCAATAGTTGTATGACCACTGTAAGTATCAATTTGAACTACGTTGTGTCTAGACTCATCTGGTTGACAATGAGCTTGTAATCCCATATCAACAAGTTGTTTTGTAATTTGATCACAATCAGTATCGTTTATTCCACGTTCTTGATCAATGTCTCCATCAATTTGAAAATAATGTTTTTGTGCTTCTGATTGTCCTTCGTAACCTGCTTCGCCTAAGTCTAGTACTCTCATTGATCTGCTCCTATTTGTTTGCTTTATTTCTAGCTTTTTTAACTGCTTTTTTATACAAATCTTTTGCAAAAACTTTTAAGTCAGCATCTCTTTTGTCATCAAATTTCATTTCTTCATTAATGCTTTCATCTTTTTTCTTAGATGCTTGAAACTCTTTAGACATTTTAGTATACTCGTCGCCTTTTAGATCTCTAACTGATTTATTGTATTTGTCTTTTAACCATTTTGTGAAATCTGTTTCAGGATCTTTTTCTTCTACTACTGACTCATATGCACCAGCCATTACTTCTTGTGGGGCTATAGTTGGCATTTCGTCTTGTGGTTCTTCGCCTGGTATTACTGCTGGCACTTCTGGTTCTTGTGATTGCTCCATTGAATTGTACTCAGTATAACGACGTACTGCGTCAATGTCTTTTGAAGCTTGAGCTATTTTACTTTGAACCCATGGTTCTAAGTCTGATCTATCATCAATTAATCCATGTAAGTTAATTGCATCACGTGCCAGGAAGTATAGTTGTGAACGTGCCATAAACCCATCATCATCGTCAGAGTCTAATACACTTTCTTTAATTTCTTTTTTTGCTGATTCTTCCATTTGCAAATGAGCTACTGCTCCCATATGTCCTTCTTCTAACTTGTCATACAAGTTATCAAATGCTTCATTAATATCTTTCAACCATGAAATATCTCCGCCTACTTCTGCGATAGCTTTTTCTAAATTTTTACCTGGTTGAAATGCTTTTTGTAATCTGTTTACATCGTCCATTACTCTATTAAAAGAGTTGTCGATTTTAGTTTCTTTTCCAGTCATTGTCGTTACCTTTTTGTAATACCTGCAGAAGCTCTGCCCCCACGTTTTCTTGTATTTTCTAAATCTTCATATGTACTTGTTATAGCTTTAATTTTAGCTGATAAAACTCCGTGTTGGTGAACATAATAATCTATAGCTTCCCAATCACCGCCTTCAGCTTTCTTTGCTAGATCTTCAAACATACCTTTAACTTCTCTTTCAAGACCTTTAAGACTGTATACTGCCATACCCGGTACATGAACTTCTGGATCCATTGGATCATCTGGGTTCTTTTTATATACCTTCTCGTTTACAGACTCGCCAACTGTAACAGGTTTGTTATAGCCAACTTTAGGTAGTTTTAGTTTACCGTCACCTAAATATCCTTTAGGATCAACTGCACGTCTGATCTGCTTCTTTTTACCAAACAATGGGAAACTAACACTGGCAAAATTACCAGACATTGTATCGCCACCATCGGCATCTTCATTTACTATATCAAATACTTTCATACAAGTATTTATCTAATTTGTTTAATATGCATTAGTAATTGAGGGTCGCACTCATTAACTTGAGTACATTTTCCCAAGTTTTAGGTATATTCATTACTAAATGTAGACTATTGTCTTTCCAGGCATGAGTTCTGTGTGTCTTTTTAGTATTAATGTAATATACTCCGCCTGCTTTAATAGGCCATGTACGCCCATCCATATGCCACTCATATGCATCATGCGTTACATTGTTTGATATAAATGCACATACTCTAAATGTATCTCTAGTTAACAAAGGTTGGTCTTTGTGTGGTGGGAACCAGCCTCCTGCACCAGAATTTACTATCATTGTACGTCCTAGTGGTTTCCAATAATCTAATAATGGATGTAAACTTTTTAAATCGTGATATAACTGTGTTGGCACATTAAAGTCTAATTCACTTAACTTTCTACCTGTACGCCTACGTGCTTCTGGCATACTTAAACTATCCCAAGGTTTGTCACCTTCAAGTCCTACTACACACAATCCTTCTCTATTGTTTACTACACCTTCTCTACGAAGATATGGTACCCATTTGTCATCATATGCTTTAATTTCTTTTTTAAACCAACCTAAATCTATTTCCCATTTAAGTGGTTCAAAATCACATAATGCATCTAGTTGTAATTCACACTTGATATCTTCAGGTGTAGGCTCTCCCCACGTCTTACCACTTTCAATCCATCTATCATAGTAACCAGCTTGTTTTTCTTGGTTAGCTTTTGGAACTGTGTTAAGTTCTTTTCCGTCTTTATCAACTTTACTATAATCCATATCTATTCCTCTTCATACTTTCTTTTAATCTGTTTGCTTATATTTCTATCAGCTTTCTTAGAACTATTTTCAGCTTTCTTTTTCTTAGCTAATACTTCTCTTCTAAGATGTGGCTCCAATTTACTTAAATGTTTTACTGGTGGAGCACCTGCCCAGACTAGTGCGTCATCTTTTGAGACACTATTCATTGGACCATGGTTATCTTTAATAAGGTCTTTATCAAATTTCTTTCGAGACATATAAGATATTTAGCTTACAAAATTTACTCTTATTTTTGCTTTCTCAGCTACCTTTAAACTTGCTCTGTTTTTTGGATTAATAACACACCATAATTGTTTTTTTCCAAATAAACCTTTACACTCTGTTACGGCTCTTGTAGCTATGCCTTTATTTCTATACGTAGGTGAAACAAAGTATGCTGTTTCTAATGATTCCTTAACTTCTATAGCTCCTACTAACACTCCACCATTAACCCATATCCCATATGTATTATAGTCTGAAATGAAAGTTTTTGCAACCTCTTTTGTAAAAGGCCAGGTTAGATGACATTTAGAAGCAGTATCTTTATCAAGTATACGTCTTAAATGAAATGCATCATTAGGCTTTAAACGTTTTACAGAAACTTGCATAGAGTAACTTTACTCTTTCATTAGTTTTGCTATTCTTGGTTTGAATAGCTTTTGTGCACCTTTAGTAGTTTTTAAAATGGGTTGATTATGCTCATCTACTCCAAATCCTGTTACTGTAGCTTTACGATTTTTAAATCTTCCTACATATACTTCATCACCAATATTAATTGACGGAAGTTTTAATACATCTTTAATTTTCATATTTTTTCTTTAGTTTCCTTTGTTCTTGTCTATTCATTTGATATTCTAAACTTTCTGCATCAGCCTGCATAATAGAATGAGGGAAAGCAATGAAAGAATTTGGTACTGTAAACTCAAACATTTTTGCTGAATCTAAATCAATGCAAACTAATAGATTAGCACCGTGATGCCAACGACCATCACTTAAAAACATATTATTATAATTTAAATCTTTATGTACTAAATTACATTTGTAATCTATATTATATTTTAGTAAATTATGTATAAATTTATAATAAGCAAACTGTAGTAATTTAAAATCTTTTATTTGTCGATCAATAGAATGTTTATAACTTTCTGTACGTGTTTTAGTAAAAGGTGCTCCATGTACTTGTTCCATAACAATTCTTGTTTTAGAAAGTTCTAATATTTTTGGAAAGTGTCCATATAGCCTTCCAAAGTTGTTTATATGTTGCTTCCATTCGTCATTAAACGATTCTGGACTTAACTGTGAACCATCTTTAAAAGTTTTTATTATTACACCATTGTCTTGTTCAACAATTGATCTATAATCTTCTTTTAATATCATTTACTTTTCTTTTTACCTGATTTCATATTAGCACACCAGTGATACATTTTTGCTTTTTCACCGCTGGCTTTTTTTGCTTTAGCTCGTAATTCTGTTACACTACCGTTACAACTTGCACCTGCTTTTTTCACTCTGCCTGGTTTTGATTTGCCTTTTACTTTACCGTCTGCAAAATTTTCATCTGCTTGTTGATAGTTTTTACGTTTTTCATATTTTGTAGGCTTATCCATACTTCTTAAATTTTTTAGTTTTTTATCTTTTACAAGTTTAGGTTCTTTATTTTCAACTAGTACATCATCACCAAACATAACTTCATATGCTTGTTTTAAGTTTCTCCAGTCTATATTTTTATATTGATGCCCCCACTCCATAGCATAATATCCTAGGCTATGTCTATAAGGTGCTTGATCTTTTAACCATTCATGAAACTTTGTTGCCGCTCGTTTATACATACCAGGACGTATACTCCTGTTCATAAATCTACTTATTGCATGAACAAAATCACCTTCTTCTAATTTTGAAACTGTTGCATCTGCATTTTTATCTGAGTGTTGTATTCCTATTCCACCTGCATTTTCCCATTTTTGAATATTGTCTCCATAGTCGTCAATTAATACATTAGGAGTTCCGTCAGGTTGTTTTGCATACGCACTTTTATTATGCGTTATAATAACTCTTTTAGGTGCAAAACCTGAAAGCATCTTTTTGACCCATTCACGTTTTTGTGGTTCTGAATTTGGATCATCTGGTAAAGGAGAACTTAATATAGTATAGTTTCCTTTTACTTTTTTAATTGAATTTAATAACTTTGAAGCATTTGGTGTAAGTGGTAAATTAATCCAAAAATCTTTTTGACTTCTAATCATATCCAATGCAGAATCAACGTCTTTGACTTCTTTCCAATTTTTAACACCAACCATTTTAGTCCATACTCCAAAGAAGTCTGCTAGTACGCCGTCCATGTCAACGTATATCTCAGCTTTTGAATCTACACCTTCATTTATGATTTGGTTAATTTTCATTGTTTTACACTCTTGGCTTTTTAACTACAGGTGCTTGGATATTAGTACTAAGATTAGCATTGTTAGGTTTAAATTTAAAAGTTGTACTCATATCTTTTCCTTGCCTCACATCCTGTGATGCTTGTTTGTCTAATTGTTGATTTCGTACTTTATCAAAAGCCTTTGTAGTAATTACTTTTTCTTTATAGCCCAATGCTTTGTTGTTTGCTCTAATTGCATCTGGATTAGCAACGGTTACTTTAGGCATTACTATTCCAGTTGTGATTTCATTTATTTTCATAACTATTTCCTTATTGAAAACTTTCCTGGCTGTGCTACTAGTGTACCTTGGCCGCCGCCTAGCTTATAAGTGGCTTTATCTACTTTGTATTTTCCATTACCAGTATTTGTAGTGTTTACTGCAATGTTACCAGAAGATATATCTGTGTTAGTTTTGATTCCATTTACTTTTGTAATATCTATAGATGATCCACCTGCGTTAGTATTGAATGTATTTTTAATAGATCCATCTGCGTATTGTGTTGTTTGCGATCCACCTATGTTAGGAGTGCTTCTAGAAATCTCATTTCCACCTACAGTTTTTACTGTACCTGCACCTGTCTTTTTTGTTACAATTTCATTTATTCTCATAATGTTTCTCTTACGTTGTATAATGTTCTTCTGATTTTCTTAAATTTTCAGTTAGCCTATCGTTAGCTTCTACTAACTTTTTATTTTCTTCTACTAACTTTTTATTTTCTTCTACTAACTTTTTATTACGATCTTTTTCTTGTTGTAGTTCAGCAGTACCTCTATATCCATACTCTGTATACATTTCGTTTTTGTCCATTTAAATCTCCTTTACAAGTTTTTTAAATTCCATAGCATTATCCAAAGCACGTTCAATATCTTTTTGTTTAAATCCAGTTGCGTCAAAGTAATATTGAATAACTCTTCTAGCAACGGTAGGAGTAACATCAACTAATACATCACCCATTTTTACTGGAAATGCATTGTTGTCTTTTCTACTTGCTAGGTTCATTAACACTTTCATAGGCTTTGATTGTTTTACTACTTTTTCTAATAGTACTATTTGTTCTTCTGTTAACCCAAGATTGTATAATACGTGTGGATTGCTATTCTTACGAACTTTATCATTTATTAAAGATGTTGGTTTGCCGCCTTTATTCATTGGGAATAGTTTGGCCGCTTGACGTTCTGTTTCACCTGGTTGAACATCAACTGTTGTGTTTACGCCTTTTACTATAACACCTTGTTCTGATAGTATTTCATTAACTTTCATAAGTATGCTCCTTTTATATATTTATCGATTTATGCAGTTGCTTGAATGTTTTTGGCCAATCTGTACCTCGTAAAACATCCAGTCTGTTTAGAAAATCTACTGATTCGTTATATAATAGTTCATTATTGTTTAAATTATTTGTTAGATAGCTTATTAAATGCTTTATTTTATCTTTGTATATAGAGTTATTGTACATATCAATAAGCTCTAATTTAGCTTGTTTTGGTAGGTGTTTTGGATCAAATATCTCTGGTGCTGATAATATTCTAATATTAATATAATAATCTTTAAAATGATCTACTAAATTTAAAAATGTATATGCATTTAACATTTGCCAAGTTATACTTATTTCAACTTTTGTATTTGGTACTAGTTCCTTAATACGTTTTATGTTTTCATCTAGTTTGTACCATTTGCTAGGAAAACGTATATAATTATTTTGTTCTCCATAATCGTCAATACTAACTCTTAGCATCAATGTTTTAAATTTACTCCATTGTTCAATAGCTCTTTGATGTACATTTGTAATATTTGTATCGTATTCTAGTGTAACATTTTTACTTACGCCCTTGTCTATTAGCTTTTGTAAGAATACATAGTGTTGTTCTATGAGCATAGGTTCGCCACCAACTAGATATATATGTTCTAGTTGATCTATATTCTTTTCCATTTGTTCCCAGAAGTTGCTACTTGTATACCAATCATATACATCACTATCAACTCCTTTATTTTTAAAAAATATTTTTTCGCCAGAGTCTTCAAAATGATCTGTGTCATGCATATGAGCCCAATCTTTGTACCACATACTGCTACTTTGTGGTCCACACATAACACACTTTAAGTTACATAGATTGCCAAAACGTAAATCCCAATATACAGGCATTTGTTCTGTACTTCCATCTTCTTTTGTGATCTTTAATGCTTTCTCATAGTCAATTAGATGCTTGTACATCCTGTTAGTAAACATACGTCTACTTTGACCACCATTCTTTTCTTTAACCCAACACGTATTACACTCTATTGGCTTATAACCCTTTAAGAACTTCTTACGAAGATTACGAGTATATTCACTGTTGTGTATTTCTTCTATAGTATCTGTTTTGAAGTTGTGTCCTGTTTGACCGCCACTGCCTTGCTCGTAGTTGCTCATTAAACAACATACTCTACTTGCACCGTTTGTTTTAGTCGCTGAGTGTATCCAAGGTATACTGCAAAAATTACTGTTGTCCATTGCTCTGGATCCAATCTGAAAGCTCTGGATCAAAGTCACCTAATTTTACTACACCGGTATTATCATAATAATCAACCCAATGCTTAACTGTTTTTGCTCTGTTAGGATCTGGGTTAAATGGTTTACGCATTTCATTAATTACATGATCAACACCTTCAAGTTTGTGTTTATATTTTTCAAAGAATTCCAAAGGCTTTGCTTTAAGTTTATCAGGAATATTTTCCATCAATATTTCTGTTTTATTTACTACGGGTCTAATTTGTACTTTTGCTTCAGGATAATGCTCCCAAAGATATTCTACTAATTTTGGTATTTGTCTAACACCTAAACTATTTGCAGTAACATCCCAAACTCTTAATTTAAAGTGTTTGTAATACTGATCCATTACTTGTAGTTTTTCTTCCCATTTTGTATCTTGTCTAATCCATTCATCTGCACCACCCCAACCATCAACACTAAATCTAATGAATACGTTTTCAACCTTTTTTAGTTGTTTTAGATCTTTTTCTCTTAATAGTCTTGTACCGTTTGAATTAATAACAAACCTAGCATTGGGTGCTAACGACCCCAAACGTTCTACAGTTGTTGGAAAGTTTTTTAAATAAAAAGGTTCGCCACCTGCTAGATAAACGTGTTTTAGATTTTTATCTACACTGGTGATAATGTTTTCCCAAGCACGTTCGTCATCACTCCAATCATAATTGCTTTTGTGATATTTTTCTGCTTCTTTTTCTAGTCGACCTTCTTTCCAATTAAAGTGATCTGCCATTTGCTTATGGTCTTTTAAAATTTTGTTACTGTTACCAGCAAAACACATTACACATCTAAGGTTGCATACATTACCAAGTCTTAGATCTAATGCGTGTATTTTTTCATCTTCAAAGGGTACACCCTTGTTGATCATACCTAATGCTTTTTGTCTAAAACTACGTACACCATCACGTTCTGGATCATAGCACTTAAAACAACCCATAGGTTCTCCGCCACTAGCAATTTCTTGCCTGACGCTATGCATTTCAGGACTATTCCATATTTCACTCAACTTGTAGTCTTTTATATGATATTGATGAAGTTTGTTCTTTAGGTTTTTACAACATAAAGCAACATACCCATCATTGTCTACAAAGGTGAAATTATTCGTGTATATACAGTATTTTTCTGGCATGGCTTATTATAACTAATATATTGAAAAATGTCAATTAGAGATCTTTAATTTCGTCTGGTATTCCAATATCTTGGACTACTTTACTATCTTTTAGATTATCAATGACTTTCTTCTGTTCTTCTTGAGTATAGCTCTTTTTCATTGCATCTAACAATGATTCAAAACTGTTTAAGTCCTTTGCACTATTTAACCCAAGTTGTTTTGCGATTTCATCAGCTTGTTTCCATGGACCGTCTATAACTTTATTTTGGTTCTTTTTGGTATAACCATTACCATTTTTTGCTGGAACTGGAGTACGTAGAACACGTACTAATCCATCTGTGGGACTCCACATAAAACGTCTACTTTCTAAAGGTCTTCCATCTTCTACTTCAGCTTGACTATCATCTCTATTATGAACTGCGGCCATAGTAGCTACCATTACGTTACGGAATACACCTTTGTATTTTGATTCATCTTCACTTGGTGAATGGAAGTAAGTTTTTAACCAACCCGGATCACCTGGCATGAAATCTACTTGTACAAATCCTGTACGTGGTCTTCCATCTGATTTAGATTTATCAAAGTTCTGAATTTGTACTTTTGTCATTATAACACTTGACTTTGCTATATCTTTAATCAACGGATTCTTTTTAAGCTTCTCAACAAACGCTGGAAGTTCTTCAGGTGGGAGATTCAACGCTACATCAATGTCTCCACTGAACTGTCTTTTACCTACACTACCTAATGTAAAATCTTTTAGATCTAATCCTAATGATTTTTCTAGTTGTTCTAGTGTTGGATTTATTTCATCTATATGGATTGCACCAACGCCTGGCATTGCTCCGCCTTCCATAATAATTGATTCATTTAATTCTGTTTTTACAAATGGTCCTCTACGAAGTGTTTTAAATGATACATTAGCTACTTCACCTGCAAATTCTTCTGGTCTAAGTATTCCTAACTTAACACTTTTAGTAGCATTATCAATACTAATTAATTCAAAATCTATTTTTTCTTGTTTAACGCCTTTCCAAGTTAAGTTATGCCCTGTAATATTTTTATGTACTTTTCCACCTGCTACTGCTTGAGCTTCTTTGGTTACTGACGAGTTTAACTTTTTATCATACATCCAGCTTTGTGGACCTTTTAGTTGAACATTAGTTCTAGTAACTTTTCCAGTTCCATGGTCATATGTTGTATTTGTTCCACTTCCTCCTGGTCTTATAAATCTTTTTGTAGTAGTACCTGTAGTTCCATTGGCTGTCTTATTTAAATTTGATACTTTACTTAACGATGTACCGCCTGTATCAGAAGTCTTGCTTATATACTTACTGAATGTTTGATTTGTACCATTTCCAGTTTTATTTCTTGTATTACTAACTCTAGTACTAATACTGTTTTCACCAAGTAACATTTTATTTAATTTGTCATTTTCAAATGTTCCATACTGTTGTGTCCATTTATATAAGTTTGTTTTGTATAAATCATTGTATCCCATCATACTACCATCGCCACCTTTTCTTTTTCCACCTTTTTTATTTTTTGCATCTACTTTAGCAGTACTAATAGCTTTTGTGTCAATCTTAGGAGGATTTGCTACAAATGGTGGAACTAGTATTTTTGTTCTATCATGTGGAATATTAACTGGTTTGTCTACTACGTTTGTTCCTATATTTGTATCAGGATAATCTACTGCTGGAATTTCTGGCTGTACAATTACAGATGGTGGAGTTCCAACCTTAATTGGTTCTTTTACTGTTGTATCTCCAGTAGTTGTAATATCTTTTGGCGTAAAGTCAGCTACTGGTAAAGGATTTTTTTCTAAATCTCGGACAAAATTATTATCTGATGTGGTTGCTATATTGTCTATTTTATCATTTTGATATTTGTCATTAGCCGCCGCATCTGCTTTTGCTTTTGCATCTGCCTGTGCTTGTGCATATGCTTGACCTTTTGCTATTAGATTAGCATCACTTGCTTTTGTTTGTGCATCTGATTTAGCCGCCGCATCTGACTTGGTTGCTATATCATCTATTTTATCATTTTGGTATTTGTCATTAGCTTGTTGTGCTTGTGTGGCCGCTACTTTGTTAGCAAGTGCTATTAATTTGTCATCACTTGCTTTTGTTTGTGCATCACTTGCTTGTTGTTGGGCTACTGCATTACCAAGTGCTATTAACTTTTCATCACTTGCTTTAGTTGCTCTATCATCTGCATTTGCTTGGGCTACTGTTTGCCCAAGTGCTATTAATTTTTTATCACTTAATTCTGTTGCTTTAGCATCTGCTTGTGCTTTTGCTACGTTATTTGCCAATGCTATTAGATTAGCATCACTTGCTTTTGTCTGTGCATCTGCTTTTGCTTGTGCTAATTCTACTGCTTTTTGTTGTGCGGCAATTTCTGATGCTCGTTGCCCACTTGCATCTTGATAATTATTTTCTAACTCTGTCTGTATTGCTGATACTACTTCTGGACTTACTACTGCTATTTGTTTAACAGTTTCTTCTGCCGCTTTATTTGTAACTAAAGAAGCTACATAATCTTTAGCAATAGTTTCTGGATCAACACCATCAGCAATTTGCTGATTCATTTTATCTGCCGCCGCATTAGTTTGAGCAATAATTTCTGCTGTTTCTGCACTTATACTATTAGTTTCGAGTGCTTGTTTGGTTAATACTTCAGTACCTGCTACTAGCTCTGAATTTAATTTATCATTAGTATCACTTACTATCTCATTACTTAAATCTTCTACACCTCTAACTTTATCCCATAGTTCATAGGCTAATAAAGCTGATGCCGCCATTTTTCTCTCAAGCCAACTAAAGTCAGCTTCATTAGCAACAATATATGCCGCGGCTGTTGTTGCTGTTGCATAAGCGCCTTGAGCTACCCACCATGCCGCTTTTGAATATCTGTAGGCTGAATAAGCCTGCCATGCTACTATACCAGCTGGTACTGCTATTGCGGCTGGTCCTGCTTCGTTAAGTTGTTGTATAGATTCAAATACTAATTTACTTTGTGTATTGCTTAATTTATATGATTCTTGTATACTAAATGCACTGGTTGGTATTATGCCTTTGTATGCTAGTGTACTATCATCATCTTGTACATTTGGATCATTTTCTAGGTTATCCTGGTCTAGTTGACTAGCATCTATACTCAACACAACAATGTCGTCAATGTATTCATCTGGTACTTCTTCATTTGCTTCTGCATGGCTACTAGCAATCTCTGGATCTTTAGCAAGGTATACATAACCCGGCTTACTATCTTCCCATTGCGTTTGAGCTCCACTACCGCCTAAACCATTCTTCATAATACTTTCTAGGAAAGGTCTGTATGTTGCATGGTAAAGCATAGGAACAACTTCCTCTATAGCAAACTCTTGATTGCTGGTTTTAAAATCTTGTTTACGCATTACAGTTTTAGCAATTAGATCTAGTTCGTTGTTTGCATTGTCCCAACGTAAAGCAAATGGTATGTTTACGTCTGTTGCTAAATCTTTTAGTACTGCTTCAGCATCTGGGCCAAGTTTGACAATATCTTTGCCCCATTTTTTATATTCTTGTTTGAATAAACGAGTCAGCTCACTTGCCGTAATCTGTTTTACATTACGTTCATCATTTACTCTATCTAAAAAATGTCGTGTAAATTCTACATCAATACCAACTTTTGCAAATAATCTATCTGCAAAGGTTTCGAGCTGATCTAGTTCGGTTTGAGTTAATTCTCTATCTACTTCGTTTATACGCATAACTGTATTTATCTAATTACACATAACGAGCATTTAAATATCAAATACACTATTAGAGCATATGTCGCATAGTGAGCCATTTGATCTAAAGTTTGTAATCTCCAAAAAGCCTTGCCTTCTTTATACCAACCATATTTTCTAGTAATATTTGTTTTAATAAAGTCAATATGCCAATGGAAAATATAGTCAATAAACGCAAATACAGCGGCGTACAACGGGTTTATAAAGAATAGTAGTACAATGAACGCACCTATTCCGTGATCTAATGAATGTATATGCAAACCTTTATTGAGGTATTTAAATTTGTCGGTTGGTGTTCTAAATGACTGAATTGCTAAATCACAAATTGCGTGTTTACACATCAGTGCAAAAAGTAAAAGGGCTTCGGTACCCATTATGCTGTCTCCTATTTTGTTGGCTTTTCACCAGTAAGATGTGGTCTTGAAAACCACAATTTAAACCATTCGTCTGTTCCTGGTTTAATCTTACGTTCTCTTTGAATTTTTGCTTTTTCAGATCCAATAATACTTATGTTAGATCCTTCAGGAGATTCAGCAACAGATTTGTTTACTCCTGCTAATACTCTTAGTCTTTCAATATCCATAACTACCAAGCTCTACATGACCAGTAACGTGCTTTTGTACGTGGTCCTGGATTATCACAGTTGTGTCTTGCTCTAAAACTTTTACGTCTTGCTGGGTTAGACTTTTTAATTTTCATAGTCTTTTCACCTTTTGATTTAGCACTTGTTCCGCCGTGTCCAAAGTTAACTTTCTTAACGTTTCCAGTCTTAGGGTCCTTGACATATACTTTAAACTTTTTAACATCACCACGCATTGGTTTGCCTAGTTTAACTTTTCGTCCTTGATATTCCGCTTCAGTAAGTTCTTCAGTAACTTTTGAATTTAGTTTTTGTTCTAAATCATATAAACGTTTTTCTAAATCTTTAAATTTAATATCTTGTCTGTGATCAGTATTTTGTCCACTTGATTTAGATGCCGCAACATCTGCTAGTAATGCTGATAATAAATTTTCAGCTTGTGGATAACGTGCTTTTAATTTTACTATTTCTGCTTGTGTTTTTGCATCAAAGCCTTTTAATGATGGCTCATCTTTATCTTCGTATTGTACAGAAGCATTTAATCCACCAAATCCATATTTCTGCGTTACACCTGCTAAATTAGTATCTATAGTTTGATTAGGTAAACCACTACCGCCTAAACCTTTACCAAATTTTTTCTTTTTCTTTACTGGAGTTTTCTTTTTAATATCATCAGCTTTCTTTTTAACTACTTTACTAGTTGTCTTACCTGCTACTGCTCCACCTGTTCCAGAAAATGCATCACGTTGTGTTTTAGTTAAAGATTTATTAGCTACTGTGTTAGGTACTGTAACTGCTGGTGTATCAACTTTTGCTTTTACTGCTGGTGTATCAATTTTTGCTTTTACTGCTGGTGTATCAATTTTTACATCTGGCGTATCAATTTTTACATCTGGTTTTTTCTTAAACATTTTTGCTACTGCTTTGGTTGCTTTTACTGCACCTTTTGCTATACCACCACCTATAATTGTAAGTGCCGCATCAGTACCAATTTTTCCTGCTAATTGACCTTTTGTGATTTCACCTCTGTCGTATGCTTTCTTTGCCTGCCATGCATCATATGCACTCCAAGCCGCACCGCCTGCCCATACTGCCGCAGGTATAAGAGGTAAGAATTCTTTTAATAGTTGTTCGCCTTTAGGAGCCATTTCTACTACAATACCATCATCTAAATATTCTACAAATTTAGATTCAATCATTACATCGCCAAATTCTAAACCTACTATATCGCCTGCTTCTGGTATTTGATCTATATCATTAAATTTCATATTATATCCAATCTACGTCTAACCATGTTGCTGGTGACTCAATTTCTTCGTCTGCTAAAATCTGTTCTAAATCTTCATTTGGAATCTGTGCTTTAATTTCGTCCCAATTTTGTATCATAGCTAAATGTATATAACCAGTTTGTTCCCATTCTTTGTTTAAATCATGGGTATATGTACCATCTACTTTTAATGAATCTGTTACAGTATGTCCTAGACTTATTAAATCATCACGATCTGAGTATTTCCAGCCAATAAACTCATCTTGACTTATTTTTGCGATGGGTTTAGGGGCTTCATTTATAATACCTGAAAGCTCTTTTAATCTTTGAATTTCATTCATTGTATGTCTCCTATTTGTAGTATTTATCAAATAAGAGCTGTTTGCTCCTCAAATGGTATACTAGCTAAATTCTTCATTTTAGCTTCTACCATGATATCAAAGTCTTTACGGAATGTTCCAGCCCATTCGTTAACGGCTGTATTCCACATATAGTCGCTATGGGCTCTTAATTTGGCTTTTTTGTATCCTTGCCCAATAAGGGCTTGAAAGTCTGGTTTATGTCCTGGTCTATCCGTGCCGATATAATCTTCACGGCTAACACTATAATGCATAGCAGGCCTAACACCCCGCCAGCTATCAATAACACGTTTAATTCTGTCATCGCTTGGAGTAATATATTCTCCGGCACTATGAACCCAGTGGTGGTGTATGTCGACAACTAATGCTACCTCCTTCTCAAGTTCAAGTGAGGCATCGAGACCCCACGAGTTTTCGTCGTTTTCAATAGTAATACAGTTTCTTGCTTCTGTAGACAATCTTGGAAGGACGGCTTTAATACCGGCTGGACCTTGACGACCGGAGATGTGGACGTTACACTTGAAGTCTTGCCAATTCTTACCGTAGCCCATCCACCTGATGATATTCGCATGATATTCAAACTCCTCTATACTACGTTCTACAATTTCAGGATTATCACTTGCTAGTACTGTAAACTGACCAGGATGCATACTAACACGTACACCTAGTTGTCTTGCAAGTTCACCTGCTCTACTATAGTACTTAGCCGCATAATCAACAACGTCAGTTCTCTTCCAAAAATATCGCCAATCTTCTTGGGTAGCACAAGGCAGTTGATTACTGCCAAGTCTAACCATTCGTTGTTGTTCTGGTAAGCTACCAACATATTCTATTAGGTTGTATACTGCTTGACTATTGTGAACCATAATGTCCCATAGTCTTTGTTCAGCTACATCTTTATGCTGTCTATTCAACCATGCCACTGTTGTACATTTTTCAGTAAGTGGCCTTTGTAGTTCTTCTAGGATTTTTTTCTTCTGAGTTTGATCGTGGTGTAAATATTTACAAGCAAAGCCTACTTTACCTAAAGACATATATTATTCCTATTATTAATTTTCTAATTTTTTACAAGTTTCTTTATCTGCTTCAAGTCCTGATTCTTTATTGTACAACCATACGTAAGAATATGCAACCTGATTTTCTACAGTTGTTGAACATTTTTTACCAAACGAAACTCTAGGGTTTTCTGGTATTGCACTACAACCTACTAAGAATGCTAGGACTATTATTGATATTATTGTTTTAGTCATTATTGCTCCTTTGTTGAATTTATTATAACAGATTATGTAAAGGAAGTCAACCTATGTTGCCCAAGATTTAGCTTCATCTCTTTCGCCACGTTGGATAATACGTTTATTGGTAATAATTGATACATGGTTAAATGTTGATAATTTATCCAAGTATTCTTTGTATTTTTCTTCGTCAAATGTATTAAAATATTTAAACACTAATTCACCCTTGTTTAGCTCTGCTATTTTAACAAATTTTTTCATATGTTTCTCATTGATTAATTCATGATGTAAACTTATATTAATTTTAGCATAATCAAGTAAAGTATTATACATTGTAATTGAAGCAGTTCCATTTGATAATAATTCTACGTGTCCTACATTATTACACATTTTTACTATGTCTAATATATGAGGATGTATTGTTGGTTCGCCACCATTTAGGTTAAAATAAACTTCTTTACCTGTTGGTATTTTTATATCATTAAACTCTTGTTGTATTTGTTCCCAAGATGGAAACTTACTGGTGTAACTGTGTATATCTGGAGCACAATAGGTACAAGAAAAATTACATCTTCTTAACAAATTCCAATCTACTACAAATTTTGTATTGACTAATAATCCTAGTTGTCCACAGGCAACAATTTTTCCATGATGTAATTGATAGGTTTCTAGTATATCTTTATTTGATAATTTTCTAACTTTTTCTCTTAATAAAAAAAGCCAATGTTCGTTTAAACCTTTAGGCAAATATATATCAGTAGGACATGAACATATTCCTACATTACAAGTTGTAGATTTATTACCACAGGCTGTATACCCTGTTTTACCAGTTTGTGAATTAATATTTTTTGTATGTGAAAATACTTCACAATCCCATCTTATAAAATCTGTTAGGTTATTTTTAATAAGGAAATGAGTTTGTGTTGATTTAAGGTTGCCGTCTTCTGTAAGAACGACAAAGTCGTTTTTAGAAATCATTTTATGCTACGCCGTTTTTACGCAACCATTCAAATATCTCTTTGTTATCAAACTGTGGACTTCTTCTATGACTCTCTGGTAATGAATCCCAATCTTTTAATGCAGGGTGACTTTTGTTCTTTGAACTAAAGTACAATCCATAATGCCAACCTTCTTTTAACATTTCGTCACGCCATCTATTATGATGCCACTTGTTAAGATCTAGTGTTGCTTTTTGTTTAACATCTTCATCAATGTCTATTTCAAAGTCTTGCATTGTATCATACATATTAGAAATTTCTATATTGAAGTCTGGCATATATTTGTATTCCCAAGCAGAAACAACAACAAATGTTTCATCTGCTGTCATGTCTCGTTTTAGTGGAACTACATAACTATGTGGTAATGGGCTTTCGTCATTTGTTCCATATTCCATATGTACTTCATGATCACCATGTTGATATGCAAATGCTATATCATCTGGCCCAAATTCTTTTACTGTTTTTAACCAATCAGCTACAAGTTCTGGGCTCAGTTGTTCTTTTGTTTTTAATATGATATGATGTTGATACATTAATATTTTCTCGCATCGTAATCTGCTTCAGCTGAGGCTGATCCTGAATATGAAGATCCGCTTGTTGAAGTAGGACTTGCAGTTGTTTGTACTACAATCTGTCCTGGATTTTCGCTTGTACTATTTACGTATAATCCAAACCATGCCGCACCGGCACCAACTACAACACTTACTAAACCAGCTTGTGGCATACTTGGTTCTGGTATTGCCATAAACCATTCTACTACTCTGTATAATAGGTAAATGTACATACTAATAAATGCACGTGGGAAAATACGCAATTTATCAAACCAATAAGGAAATGCTTCCCATCTTGAAACTTTACCATCATTGTTTATATCTGTCGTCATTTTGTAACTCCTAATTGTATGTAAATGTATTTATCAAGAAAAAGCCCAGTACACAATTAAGTATACTGGGCTTTTGAATTGTTTTAATATCTATAATTTAAATATTATAGACCTGCGTCTGCTACTGTTGCTGAAGCTAGAGTTCCGCCTAATGCTTGAACTGCTGTTTCTAAGTCAGCCGCGTCCCAAGATGAGTTTTCAACGTAACAGTTGAATGCTCCACCTGATTCAGCTCCTAGACCGATAACTGTACCTTTTGCTTGTACTGCTTCGATGAATTTTTCTAGATCTTCACCTGGTGCTACTTGTGCATCAATACCTGTTGCAGATGCTACTGCGAATACTGTAATAGGTGCGCCAAAGTTAACTTTACCGAACTCAATTACGTTTGCTGGATTTCTTGTTGCCATTTTAATTTCTCCTCAAAATGTATATTTAATGTTCTGTAGCTTTTGCTACTACATTTATTTATCATCTTTGCTATCTTTTTACGGTTTTTAGTTCCACAAATATAGTCCATTGTATGGTTCTACTTGCTTCACCTTGAACTGTAATCTTTAAACTACCGTTTACGGTGTCTGCAATAACGTCTGCATTCCACCCATCATCGTTCTCTACTAGTACTTCTTTAGCAGGAGATCCTACTAATGCGGTAGTTCCACTAGTTCTATCGATAATTCCTTTAATTTTTACACCATGATGTTCTGTACTATCTGCACCTACAACATGAATATCATACATAACTGTACTGTTATCTTCAATTTCTATTCTATTACCACTCATTAATAATACTTCAGTTACTGTTGCATCTGTTGTTGTAACTGATATAATAAAATTATCATGTGATGCCGCAACAACATTAGAAACTTTTGCTACTTGACTTACGTTAGCTTCAAATATTTTATCTCCAGTAGTTGCACCAGTAACTGCCGCATCAACATAATTAGTAGATGCTAATCCTGCAATACTTGGAATGTAAGGTTTATTAGCTAAATCATTGTAATCACCTGAGAATAAATTTGGTCTATTAACTAAATCATTATAATCACCACTAAACAAATTAGGTAAGTTTTGTAAGTCTGCATAATCAATACTAGAACCTATTGCCGCACCCAATGAAGATAAACTTACTGAACTAATAATTGTATCTGGGTCGGGTTCTACATTTAATAATTGTAAATCAGTACCAACAAGTTGTAAACTTAAATCTGCATTTCCTGCTGGTTTATTAAGTAAGTCAGTATAGTCACCTGAGAATAAAACTGGTGTGTTTGTTAAATCATTATAGTCACCACTGAAGTGTGGTCCACGTTCTGTTAATTTTTGATCTACATATGCTTCTGTTGCATAATTACTTCCACTAACACCTGTAGTTGCATCTATAGCTGGTGCCCATTCACTACCGTTCCATTTTAAAATCATTCCTGTTGATGGAGCAGTATTACTTACATCTGTTAGTCCGCCTAAAGAAGTAGCACCACCGCCACCTCCTGCATTGCTAACCCATACATAATCTGAACCATCCCAACCCAATACTTGGCCTGATGCCGCTGATGCTTTATTAAGATGAGTATCTACACTAGTATCTGTATAAGCCGCACCTGATAGTAAATTGTTTGTATCTGTTAATTGACTTAAATCTGTTGGAACAGTTGGTGCTCCACTTAAAGAAGCATATGCTCCATCAAATAAAGTTGGCTTGTTTGTTAAGTCTGCATAGTCACCACTAAATGGTGTAGGTATAGTTGGCTTGTTTGTTAAATCATTATAGTCACCACTAAATGGTGTAGGTATAGTTGGAGTGTTGTTAAAATTATTATAATCTAAATAATATGAACTATCAAATCCATCTAATGTATCTGCGTCTGTTCCACCGCCTCCACTTGTTGCATCATCTGCTGGTGCCCACGAATTACCATCATATTTTAATACTTGTCCTGATGTTGCACCATTTGTATTTACATCAGTTAATCCACTGAGTGTTGTTGCACTACCTCCGCCACCGGGTATAGCATTAATTTGTTGTTGTACCCATAATTGTGTAGCATATCCAGTTAAACTTGGAATAGTAGGTGTGTTAAAAAGATTATTATAATCGCCATCAAAGAATGTGGCGTTTGCTACAGCCGTATTAATTTTTCCATCAATTACTGTGCTTGTATCATAGTTTGATAATGCACCATTAAATGTTGCAGTATCTATATAATTTGATAAGTCTACAGGACTTGGAAGTGCGGCAATCTTTGCATCTACATAAGCTTCATCGGTCTTAGAGTTAAGTAAAGCCGTCAAATTCGTGACTTCTGTGTTAAGAGCAGTCGTAGTAGCATAATTGCTTAAATTTAAAGTTCCGCCACTGCTAATGTTAGCTATTAATGCATTAACCTGATCAAGTGTAGTAAAACTACCTACTGTATTTTCAAATGCTTTGTTAGCTGTTTTATAGACAAGGATATCGCCATCTTGGACATTAAATAAATTAATCTCCGGTAATGGTTGATTTTGAATACCTCCGCTGAATGCTTTAATAGCCAAGTGTTATTTCTCCTATAGTAATATCACTACTTTATCAACGGCACCATGTAATGCAGGATCATATGAACTTGCACCTAGATATGTTCTGTCTACTTTGACTCTTAAATATACAAAGTTTCCTTCAAAACTAATACCTTTTGTTGCAGTTTCGGCAGTGAACGAATAGTAAGGAGCATTTTGATCTAGTTCAATTGGAAACCAATCGTCGTCTGTAGGATTTTCTACAATAGTAGCTTCTAGATGTATTCTACCAGTAAAGTTTACTACGTGAAAACTCATAGTATGTAAACCATCACTAAAGCCATAGTAACCGTCACCTTTTACGGCGTTACTTGTGTATGATAATTCGTTCTTATTTGTTAATAAAATTATGGAACTAGCCATTTATGTTCTCCTGTATCTACAAGTATTTATCTAATCTATATCGTTTACCTGAATGATTGTCTCTATATTCATAATTAAACGGTCACTAAATGCTAATTTAAACAACATTATAGTCTCTTCGTTAGTAGTAAAAACTGTAGGAATAGGTGCTAATCGCTGACTTTTTCTATGATAACCTAAATAAGCTCCCATAGTATTAACTATTCTACATTCAGCTTTTTTAAAATTACTATATATCCAACGTACTATTTCATGACTTTCTTCTTTTGTAATTGGACGATCCCAATTATGACTACATTGTACTCTGTGCTTATATTTGCCAAACCACAGAGCTTCTCTTAATATAATCTTTCTATCATTCTCTTTTAATAGTTGTTTATGCTTATTGTTTATTGGTTGTTGTATAGATATTATTTTACTTTTTAGAAAGTCATTTTTTAATATATCGTTAATAATATGTTTACTTGAAGTATATACTAGACAATTATATGTTGATTTACTTCTATTGATATGCTTTACTCCTCTCCAACCTGGAAAGTGAGCATCTTTTGTAAATTTATTGTAACTGAATTCGTAACCAAGTGGAATAGATTCTAACTTTATACAAGTATCATATAATCCATAAAATAATTTTAATGTTGGTTTATTTTCCATTAATCACTAACTCGTCCTTTTTCCATTCAACTTTTAAGTTGAGCTTTTTCTTACTATCTATATCTAGTAAGTATTTAGCTAATGGAAGTTTTACTTTTTCGTTAATTAGTCTTGCTAAAGGTCTTGCTCCCATTTGAGGATCATACCCTTTATCTTCTAGCATAGTTTGTAATGCAGGACCCCAAGAAATATCTATATTTCTTTGAGCTACATAACTTTCTAATTCATTTAAAAACTTGATAACAATACTATTCATGTTCTCACGTGATAATGAATTAAATTTTACTATACCATCAAGCCTATTACGAAATTCAGGCGAGAAGTAATTGTTTATTGCTTCATCTACGGCTTTGTGATTATAAGTTTCTTCATTGAAACCTATACTTTTAATTGACGCATCTCTGGCACCTAAGTTACTGGTCATAATAATTATTGCATTTTTTGCATTTACCATTTTACCAGTACTACTTGTAATTGTACCTTCGTCTAATAAACTTAACAATACACTCATTAAGTCTGGGTGTGCTTTTTCTACTTCGTCTAATAATAATACACAATTTGGATTATCTTCTAGTTGTGTAATTAGTAAACCATCACCTGCTTTCCCGTCTCCAAACCCTACATATCCAGGAGGTGATCCAATAAGTTTTGATACTGTATGACGTTCTTGATATTCTGCCATATCATAACGTACTAGTTTCATAGTCATTGCTTGTGATAATCTTTTTGCTAATTCTGTTTTACCAACACCAGTTGGTCCACTAAACAAATAACTTGCAATAGGTTTAACAGGATCTTTTAATCCTGCCATACTAACTGTAATACTATCAACTACACGATCAATTGCCGCTTGTTGTCCAAATACAGTTTTTTCTAAAAATGCTCTTACTTCACTATGCTTTTTAGAAATTTCTTTATCTTTTGTAAGTCCTAAATGTTCTTCAGGTATTGTAGTTAGTTTAGAAACTTCTGCTCTAATTTCATCTATACCAATAATCTTTACTCGATCTTTTACTGGTAATATTTTATTATATGCACAGGCTCTATCAACAATGTCAAATGCTTTATCTGGTAATTTTTTATTAAACATATACTGATGGCTTAAATCAACTGCTAGTTCACAAGCCTCATCTGTAATTTCTACATCATGATATGCTTCATAAGAAACTATAGTATTTGTTAATACTTCTTTAGCATCTTTTACACTAGGTTCGTCTACAGATACTTTTGTAAATCTACGTGCTAGTGCTGTTTCTTTTTCAAATACTCTTCTATATTCTTCATCAGTTGTAGCACCAATAACTTTTAGTTTACCACTTGCTAATGCTGGCTTTAACATATTACCTGCATCCATTGATGCGTTGGTACTACCTGCTCCAATAATTTGATGTATTTCATCTATGAATAAAATAATGTCTGGTTGCTTTTGTAATGCTTCACCTAGTTGCTTCATACGTTCTTCAAAGTCACCTCTGTATTTTGTACCAGCTACTAGTTTCGTCATATCCAGTTCCCATACTGTTTTACCTTTTATAACTTCTGGAACTTTACCTTCTACGATTAATTTTGCTAATCCTTGAACAATAGCTGTTTTACCTACTCCACTACCACCTGTTAATATTGCATTTGATTTTTTCTTACGTGCTACAGTTTGAACCAAGTCTCTTAAAACTTCTCTACGTCCAATTACATCATCAAAGTCTTGACTTGCTTCATTTAAGTTATTACAAAATTGACCTAATACTGCAAGTGGAGTTTGTGGTCCTTGTTGTCCATAAGGATCCATTCCTGGAGGCATGGCTGTAAATATTGTATCAATTTGTGCTTGAGCTGTATCTTGCATCCAAGCCATAACTTTATTTTTATTAAGTCCACATTGGTCTGCATATGTTGCGGCAACACTATGTTCTTCACCTAGTATACTTAATACTAGATCTAACTGGTTTATTGCTTTTTTACCTTGGAACAATGCTTGAGTTAATGCTCTGTTAAAAACTCTTTCTAACATTTGAGTCTTAAATGGATTAGGTTCTTCTTTTTTACTTTTAATTAATTCTTTACATTCGTGTTCTAAATAGTTTACTAATGAAATTTGTAACTGTTCGTGATCTGCTTGAACTTCGTAGCACATAGCCTGTACTTCTGGGTCATCAAGTATTACAGCCGCTAAATGTTCAATAGTAACGTACTCGTGTCTAAATTTCTTTGCTAGGTTAATAGCAGTTATAACAATTCTTTCTATATCAGTCATCTTTTAATCTTTTAATAATTTCATTAACATTATCTTTGTTCACTGTAGGAATATTTACCTTTACATTAATTCTCAAGTTTCCTCTTTTCTTTGTTCGTCTGTTATATAGTCCTTGTTCTTTGACAACAATTATACTTCCAGAATCTGTTTTTGGTGGAATTTGAACTTCGATATATTCACCTAAAGGAGATATAATGACAAATGGTTTTTGTTTCATTATGTCTACTATATCTAATTTCTTGTATACTATAACATTATTTCCCTGTCTTGTAAAGACTTTATCTGCTTTTTCTTTAATATTTATAATATATTTTTTGGTGTTGTGCATCACCTTAAATTTGTCATTTCTTAACGCACCTGCTGGTATTTTTACTTTTAAATATAATTCTTTTGCTTCATCTATTACTACAAAGCCTTGAAAACCTTTTATCTGTTGTGCTATAGTTAAGTATATATCAACATACTTTACATCTTTACCTTTAACAACAGGAACAAGATCACCTTTGATAATTTTCTCATATGCTTGGCTTACGTGTAACCAATCAGCTACAGAGCCGCCTTTATCTGGATGCATTCTAATTGCTAATCTTTTATATGCTTTTTTTATCGCAGTTAACGATGCGTTAGGTTCAACGCCAAGAATATACCAAGGATTATTGAGCTTCTTCATTGTCCAAGTACTTTTCGTAAGCCGCTATAATGGATTTTTGTTGTTTTACCAATTTAATTATATCAGCCATATTAAGCGATAAGTTTTGGTATCCATCATCTGTTACAGCAAAAAGTACGAGGTCAGTATTGCTATCTTTTAGTTTTGCAAATACTTCTTCTACGTTTTCGGGAGTAAGAACTATCCACTCCAAAGGTCTTGCATCATATTGATCAACCTTAGGTAGTTTTAAAGAATGTTTTTCTATTGGTGCTGTTTCAACTTTTAGTATTTGTGGTACTTTAAGACTACTGCAACCCGTTAGAGCTAGTAGTGCCATTAATACAATTAATATACTGTTCTTCATTTTTATCACCTTCCATAGGCTTCTGCCCACTTAATAATTCAAAACATCTGAAAACCTGATTTGAACCTTTATTAATTTCGCCCTCAACATAGTCAGGGTTCTTAATTGATTCTTCACCAAAGTCTCTTTTAGTTCCATCTTTAGATTGATTAAAGATTGTTTCTAGTTCTTTAACGTTTTTTCTACTTTCAGCAAATTCGTCAGTTAGTGTTACTAATGCATCATTTGCTTTCTTTAGGTCTTTTTGTAAAGCCAATGTAGTTTGCTTTTGCAGTTCTACAGTAGTTTCTAATGTTGCTTGATTTTTAGCATATGCTATAATCTGCTTTTGTGTATTTTGATAATACCAATAAGCCACTCCGGCAAATAATGCAAATGCCGCAAACATTATAAAATAAACTTTAAGTCTTCCAAATATTCCAAACATAATTTTATTTATACCTAAAAACTATACGACCTTTACTAAGATCATACGGTGACATTTCTATGTCAACCTTATCGCCAGGCAAAATTTTGATATTATTTTTTCTGATTTTACCACTAATAACACCTGTTACGTTGTGGCCGTTTTCTAGTTTCACTTTAAAAAATGAACCGGGTAACGAGTCTAACACACAACCAGAAAATTTAATTGACTCTTGTTTTGCCATGTGCTAATATTTATTTAAAAATTTTAGTCTTTCTGTGATGTTTTTAGCTTCTGAATTATTTGCTAATAGATAATCGTAACTGCTTGAAATTACAAACCTGTCAAAGTTATCTTTGCTCCACGCCTTAGGAACATCACCACTCTTATATGCTTTAAATCTAAAATCTTTTGCTAAATTATCAGCTCTTGATACGTCTTTTAATATTTTATCAACTGAGTCAAATAATTTACTATTTCTTTCTAATTCAACAAATACCTTATAAGAACCTTCTTTAGTAGGTCCAGGTGAAACATCAACATCAATACATTCATGTCCAGTTTCAATAAATTGGCTTAAATCTTTTGCAGGGTCGCTATCTTTTATATCAAATGCAACCACTACTACATTTTCATCTTTACCAATTTTACTTTTATATTGATCTATACTGAATATGCTAGAAACTAAATCTTCTAAATCGTTATTTTGAATGCTCATTATTCGCCACCTTCAGGCTGTGCCATAGCATCAACATTCGCTTGTTCTACTGCGTCACTGTTAATAGCTTGGTCTTCTATTCTCAATTTACTTGCTTCGATGTCGTCCATAAATTTTCTTGGTACTACTATAGTAACTAACCATATTGGTTTTTTAACCATCTTAGCTCTAGTTTGTCCTGGTCGTCTTTCACTAGCATTATCTTGACCTTCACTATCATCTGGGCTTTTTAATTTAGCCGCAGTTTCTAGTTCGTCTTTTGCATAGTAAACTTTGCAACCATGTTTTAATAATCTTTCAGCACCTTCTGGATCTGGCATAAGTTTATGTGGATACATTAAAGTAACTGTAACCCAATATCTATCAATATGAGGTCCTTCAACTATTTCACCTTCTATCCAATTAGGATAGGCATATATATTGGCATGATCTATAACACTTTCTAAATTCATAAGTGTTTCTAATGCACTATTCCTACTTGTAGTAGCTTTTAAATTATCTAATATGTAATTTTGATCCATCATAATATTCCTTACTTTATATTATTTATCACTTTTATTTAACATTCAGTTAATTAGAGATTTTCAATGTTAAATACTTATGAGCAGGCAAATTGGGCCTCATCCCGAATACAGGAGTTAATATGGCTAAACGAGCTCGAAAAACAAAGAAACAACAACACTACCAAGAACATTACGACAATAGTAACGTAATTCACGTAAAAGACGCATTTAAGAAACGTAAAAGACACGTGACGATTATTCCACGAAACATAGCACAAGAAGATTATGTAACCATGCTTGATGATCATAAGAAAAATATTGTTTTTTCTATGGGTCCGGCAGGTACTGGTAAAACGTTATTAGGTGTACTTTCTGCAATCGACGCATACAATAATGGTGCTTGTGAAAAGATTGTAATTACTAGACCAGCAGTTTCCGTTGATGAACAACACGGATTCTTACCTGGAACACTTGTCGAAAAAATGGCACCATGGACAAGACCTATATTTGATGTTATGGAAGAATATTGGTCACCCAAGACAATCGAGTCTATGATAGAAGATAATGTTATTGAAATAGCACCACTTGCTTATATGAGAGGAAGAACTTTCAAAAACAGTTGGATTATTGCTGACGAAATGCAAAACGCAACACCAAGTCAAATGAAGATGTTGCTAACACGTATAGGTGATAATTCAAAAATTATAGTAACAGGAGATTTAGCACAACATGATAGAGGCTTTGAAAACAATGGCCTTAAAGAATTTATTAAATTGTTGAAACAAAAACAAAGTGATTTAATAGGTGTAGTAGAATTTGCTACAAGCGATGTAGAAAGACACATTGCAGTCACGGAAGTTTTAACAATTTATGGTGATAACGAACTTTAACAGTTAACAACGATGTCAACTATTTCGGTCCACTTGCCTGCTCGTTTAATAGAAGAATCTAATTCGTTATCATTACTATTGTGTTTATGAGTAATAATTATACTTTTAAGTCCTAATCTTGCACCAAGATTAGCATTCATTGTTTTGTCTTCAATCCAAAACAATCCACTATCTTTGTATTCTTCTAATGCATCATCTTTATCAGCACCAGTATCTAAACATACTAATTTTGTAAATACATCTTTACCAAACACATTATCTAAATTACGTTGTCTTAATTTTTTTGTATTAGGATCTAAACTTATGCTGGTAATAGCATAAAATGTATAGCCAGCTTCTACTAGTTTAGCTACACCACTTCTAGCATCTCGTAACGGTTGTAAATAACCCATCCAGGCACTATTATTAAATTCTTTTATTAATGCTTTTGTTTTATCCTGTCGCATTTCAAAAACAGCTTCCATATTATAGACGCCTTCATTCTTTGCATCATAGCCTTTATTTTTCATCCATTCATAAAAAGCAGTCTCCCAATCTAGTAGAACTCCATCTACATCAGTTAAAATAATCTTTTCCATATTAAATATCCATATCCATATCCATTAGGTCCTGAAATTCCCACATCATCTTTGCGGCGCCACCAAACATACCAGGACCTACTCCTTTAATATATGTTTGACTTGGAGGTTTGTCACCAACCCAGGTAACTCCTTCAGGCATTACATCTTGCATACGATGTTCTTTATGCAAGTGACTAACTTTCAATCCATGACGTTCAGTCATATTATACATTTCAATATCTGGCATAAATTTCATTTTTACTTGCATTGCTTCAAAGTCAGAAAGAGCAACACAATCGTTTTTACCTTTTATGGTAACACTCCAAACTTTAGTTTCCAACGATTAGTTCCTTCGCATTTGTGCTATTTCAGTGGCTTGTTTTGATCCTGTTTTATCGTCATCATCTGCAAAAACAGGTACTAGGTTACTTTTGTGCATCATAGCAATACCAACAAGTCTACGTTCTCCTGTGTATTGCATAGACGGCTTTTTAGTAGCAGTACCCATTCCACTTTTTGAATTAAGACTTGGTACGTGTTCTGTCTCACGTACTTGTGGACCTGAATAGTGCCAAGGAGTCTGTACTGCACGAGGTTCTTGCTTAGGCTTGTATACACCATGTACATAGTCAATATACTCTGTAAGTGTCATCATTGGTATATTGCTTTGTTTATAAAACTTATTTTGCTTACGCCAACCTTCTACATAATGAGAATCTGGCTTTCTCTTCTTTGCTTTACGTTTCTTAGTATTCAACGTGGTAAGTCCACGTGCTAGGTGCATAGTCATAAAATTACTCCGTTACAAAATTATAATACATAATAACACTTATTGTTGCCAATGTCAAGTAAATTTTATACCTTCAAACCTAAAATCCGTGTATTCTTTTACTAGGGTTTTCCAGTTTTTTAAGGGTGAGCTATCAATAATAGTTAATAACTTGTAGTATTCATTATTATCATGTTGGAATATTTTAGATATATCCACTCTATCCACGTGTACACCTTTATCTTCAAATAAAGACTTATAGTGTCTAAAACCTTCAGTAAAGTCTTTAAACACAGGTAGGTCACCATCTGTAGGATGTGGTAATCCGTGCCATTCGGGTGTTACACTATATTGAAATTTGGGCCTATGTTTAGGACGATTAAATTCGTGATCAGCTTGTAAAATACCTAATATATCTTTATCGCCAACTTCTAGTACAATATGATTAGTTATATTAGTTTCATTGTTGTGTATCTTTTTAAAATTGTCCCATATAAAATTTAGATAATGATATGGATGTATTTTAATTATTAATTTGTCAAAATCTCCTACTCCCATTTCTTCACCTTTTACTATAGCATCATAAAAATGAGTACGTTCTATTTCCCATTGCTCACCTTGATGGTTTTGAAACTTTCTAGTTTCTGGTACCCAAACTCTTCCTTGATGTGCAATAGGTTCTTGTCCTGCTTTTATTTCTGATTGCCTAATAGTTAACTTATCAATACGTGGGAAGCCTTTGTGTAGATTAATAAACCAAGACAACCACTCGCCGGGTAATCCAAAATTAAATACTATAGTATATGTTTTTACTTTAGGTCTTGTTAAAACAGGCATAATTGTTTTGGTCCATATATTAATTCAGATAGTTTTTCGTGATAATCATATAAGTATACCCCTCTAAACTTATCTTGTTCTGGTACTATGTTTAATGTTCTTTGCAAATATGGTTCTTTTACATCAAGTGCAGTTCTTATATCATCAAGAATTTGAATTTTATGTTCATTTCTATTTCCATATCTTAATTCTATTTTATCACACATAGCTCTAGCTTCATCTTTAAATCTGTCAGGTAAATTACCTGCTCTAAAATGTTCTGGAAATAGTAACAATCTTACATTGCTATCGCATTGATGATCGTATATAAAGTCATAAAATTCTAATAAGTTATCATAATTAAATATTTGATAACTGCTATTAATAAAGAAGTTAAACCACTCTTTGTTTAATTTTTTATATTCAAATAATTTCCTACAAGTATCTTCCATTTGGCTCCAAGTAAAAACTTTATTACTTCTCATATATTCAAACAAAGGTCCTACTGCATCAATACTTAAATCTAGTGTAAGTTTTTTAACTTTGTTAAACTTTCCTAGTTTATCAAAATCAATTTTTGATCCATTTGTTGTAATAGTAATTTCAAGTTCTTCTGGCTTACCGTGTTCTACAATTAAGTCTATAAGTTTGTATGGATCATCAGTCATAAAAGGCTCTCCGCCTGTCATCCATATACTTTTTATACCAGGAAGTATATTTAAGTTATTTTTTAAATATCCAATGATGTCATTAAAGTTCTTTTGATTTTGAAATGGCACTTTTTTATATTCAAGTGGAAACTTTTCTAGCATATGTTTGTTTTCAGGTATCAAACTATTACTAAAGTTTGCACTACACATTCTACATTTAAAATTACATACATTTGAAAAGTTTATAAACAAATGACTTATTTGATTATCTAATAATTTTGGTTTAGTATACGGTTCTGGATTTCCTAACCTTTTAATATGATCATGCCTTAGCCAATTCATACGTTGACTACGATAACCTTTTTTCTCTTTATTGAGACAGCTAGTGCATCCATATGTATCCCATTTACCAGCCAACATATCTTTTCTTAATCTTTGCATATGTTCACTATCATAATGAGTACCCATATTGTCGTCACTCATCATACATCTTGATATGTGTCCACTAGGATGCCAGCTTATTGTATTGAATGGAATAGGACACCAACTTTTACTGTGCAAATTTTTCCATTGGTCATTTTCAACGACTTTTGTTTCTATTTCATCAGCTGGTATAACGTGTTTTTTTGGATCAAACCTCCACAGTCCATCGGTATTATCCTTCATGTATAAACTCCGCTAACTGTGAATGAAAGTTTTCTATATTCATATTTCTGTACTTATCTTGTGCTATAGTTTGTTGTTTAAACTTTTTAACTACCTCATCTGATGCTTGTTGTTGAAGCATATTCTTACATATATCAGAATGGGTTCTTTTAAATCTTGGATCGTTTATTACTTCATAATCTTTGATTTTATCAAATTGTTCTTTCCTATATTTATAAGGTAATACATTGAGTCTAAAATGTTCTGGAAATATTAACATTCTAGTATTATTCAATGCTCCTGCTTGTCTACATATTGAGTCAAATTCAAGTACTGTATCGTAGTTATATGCTTGTATACTAGCATTAAAACACATATGGAACCAACTGCTATTCTGTTTCTTAAAATGAGTTAAATCATCAATTAACTTATTCATTTGTTCCCAAGTAAATATGCCTGCACTACGCATATACTCAAACATAATATTAGGTGCATCAATACTTAAATCTAATTCAAAGAATTTTAAATTCTCAAACTTTTGTAATTTGTCTAAATCTACTTTAGAACCATTTGTAGTAATAACCATATCTGTTTGTGATTCATTACCATGTTCAGCTAATATATCAATTAAGTCATAACAGTTATTGTCCATAAGAGGTTCGCCACCTGTTATCCATATACTTGTTACATCTTTTAAACTTTCAGGTTTCTGTCTTAGATACGTATTAATAAAATTTCTATTTTTAATAGTTTCTGTTTTTACTTTTTTACCTAATCCCAATGAATGAAGATGCTTATGTTCTGGAATCAAACTGTTGCTATAATTTGGTCCACACATTCTACATTTAAAATTACAAATATTACTGTAATTAATAAAAAGGTGATTAACAGGATTGCCTGTTGTTTTTGGATTTATAAATCCATCTGTGTTTTTAAAATCTTGTGGGTTACGTTGTAACCATTTTTGTCTTTGACTTATATTTCCTTGTTGTTCTTTTTTCCAACAAGTCATGCACCCTTCTTTATCCCAGGTGCCATCTAACATATCCTGACGCAATTTCTGCATCTGAGGACTGTCAAAAGTTTCACCCATTGGAACATCACTCATCATACAACGAGTCAACGAACCAGTTGGGTGAAACGAAATAGCATTAAACGGTATAGGACACCAACTAGTGCTGTGAATTGCTTTAGTCAAAATCCTACATTAGTTCAAAATGCGGTCCATCAATGAATGGTCTACGACCTTGACTTCGTCTAAGATCAATATATTCATTCATTGCATCCTGCATTGAACTATCCCATTCACGCAAATCGGTTATATGCCATGCGGCACCCCATCTGATTTGGATATTATGCTCATCTGCGGCAATTTTCATTGCATCAGCGATATCATCATATAAGTTCATTTCCCATGATCCTCTACTACCAATATAAGCCATTAAGTCAACTGCATTGCCATCAATGTGCTTAGACTTCATTGTCTGTGACGCACCTTTGGCAACTAGTTCACGTTGTTCTTCTATTGTTCGTAGACCGCATATTACTCCAAAATCAATCTTAGACATAGTAATAGCCGTTGTAACAACTTTTACTAGTTTTGGGTTTACACCGTCAAGTCTTGATAGACTCCTCTTGCTTAATTTAAAGGCCATTTATTATTATCCTTCTGACTTTAATAGTGTCCAGGCGCCATAACCTATAGCGGCCCAACAAATTAGATTCATTGGAATTATTGCTGAAAAGAATAATCCAATTACTCCGACTGCAATTAGCATTCCGCCATCTAAAGATGTACGTTCTGCAAATCTATCTTTAATCCATGAAAACATAATATTTTCTCCTTTATTTAAAATTACTAACGTTATCGTTAGCAATATCTCTCGCAAGAGCTCTGATATCGTCTACCAGGTGTTTGTAAGAATCTGTATCCTTTAACACTTCCGCTTCTTGGAGCAACTCGACCTTATCTAACATTACTTTAACTTTTGATTTGATCTCGTTGGTTGAATGTATAAAAGTCATATTTCGTTCCTTTTAAATACTATGTATTTATACTATAGTATACGCATTGTCAACAAAATTGTCAAGATAAATCGTTTAAATATGGGTTTAATGTTGGTTATATGCATATTAAATACAATAAGTTAGTTAAGGAGACGGCCAATAGTAGATCCAATCACAGCGATCACAGTAGCAACCACGGCTTTTAATACAATTAAGAGAGCAGTAACCGTTGGGCAAGATTTTGAAAACGTTGTAGGCCAAATGGGAAAATGGTTTGGTGCAGTAAGTGACGTTAGAAAAGCTCAACAAAATAATAAAAAACCTCCATTATTTAAAAAATTATTTCAAGCAGGTAGTGTTGAAGAAGAAGCTCTTGCATTATTGATCCACGAAAAAACAATCAAAGAACAAGAACTGGAATTACAAACACTATTAAACTGGCGTTATGGATTTGGTACATGGAAAGAGTTAATTGAACTTAGAAGAAAAATTAAACAAGAAAGAGAAGATACAATTTATAAACAACAACAAAGAGTTGATGCATTTATGGATGGTGCATTAATATTAGGTTTGATCGTGGTTATGGGCGGAATGGTTGTTGGTGTAGTATACTTATTAAAATTAAATGGAACTATATAAACTATTCAATTGATGTATGTTGAATTGATCTATATGGTATTGCATTTCCATCGCTGTCCATTACTATTTCACCGTCAACTGACCCAGCCATTAATTGCTTACCATTTTTTCCACAATATAAACAAGGTTTAATCTCAATACCATTTAACATACGTTTCCAGTTATGTGATTTTTGTCCTCTTGTTGCTTTAAATCCTGCCATAAGTCTCCTTTTTTAGAATCTATTTATCAAGAAGTTGGTGGTCCCGGCAGGATTCGAACCTGCAACAACACCGTTATGAGCGGTGGGTTCTAACCAATTGAACTACAGGACCCAATTTGGTGCGAGTGGAGGGACTCGAACCCACACACCATAAAGATAACGGATTTTAAGTCCGTTGCGTCTACCTATTCCGCCACACTCGCATTAATTGGCCTACCCGGGAGGACTCGAACCCCCGACCCACGGCTTAGAAGGCCGTTGCTCTAATCCAGCTGAGCTACGGGTAGATTTAACTGATTAATTTATTTGTTTGGGATCCCTTTTTGTCAATTGGGTCATTGCATGAATAATATCGTTTACATTGTCTTCTGTAAGATATCCTTTGACTGTATCTCCTGGTTGTGTAATCCCAGGCAATTCTGTCATTTGATTGTCTACGTATACTGCTATCTCATATAGTCCTTGTGAACCTCCGTATGAGAAATCGCTTTTTACAATACTCAGTTCGTAATGGGGTCCAAACTTTATTAGAGCCTGAACTCCATTAGGAACTTTTGTTTTTACCATATTAAGGTTTTCAAGTTTCATTTCTATCTCTTTTGTTAGCTTATATAAACATAGTACGACAAAATTTTCGACTTGTCAACAATTTTTTGGTATTTTTTTACTTTAATGATCTAAGGTTTTAACTTGAGCCTCAAGTTCTTCTATGTAGTCTTCTAGTGTGCTTATGGTTGTATAAAGGTGTCCGGTGTCATGTGGTTGTATACGACTCCGGAACACCTCTATTGATTCCGTTAGCACCTGTATTTTATTTATAAGTTCACTGTACTCCATGGCTATTTAAAATACTCGTTAAACTTTTTTTCTGCAGTCTCTTTCTGAGCCTTTGAATCTTTTGCATCATACACAGGTTGTTTATGCTGATGAACAAATTCTAATTCTTCAAGAAACTCAATTCTATCTTTTACCTTCTGTAGTGCCAAACGGACATCTTCAATATCTTTGCTCTTGGTAATCTCTTCGTTTAGTATTTCAACTATTTGTCTACTATTAATCATATCCGTTTTCCTTCTCATTAATGTTATTAATATAACATCATTAGTAGTCGTTGTCAACTACTTAATTTGATTTATTAAAGATAATAAATAGTAATGTACTATGTTAATAAAAGGACAACAAAATATGGATCAATTTAAACACAAGAAACACTGGCAATTTGAACATACTGCTGATAAACTACCAGCAGACTGTGGTATTGGCTGGTTGTTAAACAATAGAATAAAAGATTTAGCTACACAAGGTATAACTCAAAACCTTCTTGATTTTTATAGCTTTAAGTATAGACGCATACCACAAGTGCAGGCTGACGAGTTTGTTAAATTATGTAATCTTGCATATGATTCTGGATTTAAAAAATTACTGCTATGTAGACAAGGTATAATACTACGTAATTTTATTGAAAAGTCAAGAGAGTATTGGGATAATCAATATAAAGATTGTGTTATAGTAGGACACGTATTAGACCGAGGAGAAAAATGGTGGCAAATTCATCCTCAATGTTTGTTCCTTGATTTAGAATGGTGGGTTGCTAGTGGTAGACCAGATCTTGGCGATAAGGAAGATGGTATAGAATGGACTGCACCAAAAGTAGGTAGAGTTGAAACTACATTAGGACAACTAGGTCAAACTTACAATCCCACTGAAATATGGGCCACAGATGAAACTGTACAAGTAAAAGGTAAATGGGAAGGACATAACTTACTGCGTGTTGCTATGGAGCAGAAGAAAAAAGTAGGTATATGGGATAATAATTTAAGAGATGGAAAAGAATACCTGTACGGTGAGATGATGGACCATTATGAAAAATTATATCAAGTAGGACATGATTTATGGGACGCAAGATGGTATTGTGCAAATACTGAAAGTTTAGAAACAACAAAAAAAGATCATATATGTAAAACTGTTTATAGTACTAGTGGTGGATTAAGTCCAATAGCAAATGCATATATTAATAATTTACAAGAGGGTGGAACTCTTGTTGCATATGATATTGACCCTATTGCAGTACATATGCAATGGTATGTCAGTAATAATTGGGATGGAAAAAATTGGTCTAAGTTTGTACAAGACTATAAAAAAGAAAGTCCTATTATTGGTAGCAGATATGCTTGTGAAAGTCACTTACATTTTAATGACGAGTATTTAGAAGAACTAGGTGAAGACTTTGTAGAATGGTGGAATACAACTTATAAAACATTTAATCATAAATTTAGAGTACTAGACTTAATGTCAATAATTAAATTTAAAAATGAACTAAAAAGTGAAATGGATGAAGATCCTAATAAAAAAGTTTTTGTTGATGTGAGTAATGCTTTTAACTATGAAATTAATAGTATATTGTATAGTAAAAATATTAGACTAAAAATTGAAAATGATTATTTAGATTTCTTTAAAAAGTATCCTGATAAATTTGTTATTAGAGGTTTTGATATTAACGAAGTTAATGAAGATCCAAATTTTCCACACTTACCTAAACTATTTCCTTGGCAAAAGGTTTAAACTTTTTACGTTTAAAATCTAATTTAAACTCTCTATCAATATATTTGTAATCTATTTTAACTGGCTTATATTGTTCTAGCCATTTAAATACAATATCAGTATCAAGATGACTGCACGTATAAACATCAAATTGCATTAGTGCAGGAGATACTTCATCCCAGGTATGTAATACTATGTGTGAAGTTTCTATTATTGTTGCTACTGTTAATCCTTGAGTACCTTCTATTGTAGATCTGGCCGCAAATGGCCCCATCATAATTTTCATTCCAATATCGTTGATCAGAGTTTTTACTTGTTCACTTGTTGATTCTTCTGCACGTGGCGGATCAAGTACTTCCGCTCTTATTATGATATGCTTATGCTCTAGCAGTTTCATTCATCTATTTATCTTCTGGCTGGCCCACAAGGACTCGAACCTCAAACCTCGGTACCAAAAACCGGTGTGATACCATTTCACCATGGGCCAACAAACTTTTGGCGGACCATAAGAGATTCGAACTCCTGGCCTCCTGTTCCGTAGACAGGCGCTCTATCCAGCTGAGCTAATGGTCCACTTACATATTAACAGATTTAAGAATAATGTCAAGTACTAATAATAGGGTTAGAAGGATCCAAATTTACGTGTTTCCCCCATTCTGCATAGTAATGTCGCATACCAACTTCGTCGTGTATAGTACCATTTTCATGTCTACCATGCAGTATATTTCTTTTCTCAGTACCTGGTGCCATTGACGTTCCTTGTCCTGTTACACCTATTAAATCTTCATGTAAGTTTCTACCAAACGGACCCCATATTGTATTATGATGCTTAATACGGGTTTGTCGCTCTTCTGGAGTATCTTTCTTTAATCCATATCCTCTAAATTCAATAAGAACACTATTTGGTCCTAGTGGAGTTACACTATCTGAACGATATGCACTACCACGCAAATTAAAATTGAATCCAGGAAACAGATCTACCATATACCATTGATTTGGTGGTAAGTTAGGAAAACTTAATTCTCCTCTATCACCTTCTTTATCAAATTCTGTATAATTAACTGTAAAACTACTTACGTTTACATGACCGTTTGCAAAGGGAATATTCTTTCTAGCAAAATACTCATCGTTGAAACCGGTTACTCTATTAAAATAATGCATGAAGTCATGATAGAATTCACTGTTTGTATCATGCCATAATTTATAATTTGTCGGGATAATTGCTTTATGATAATGGAATACTTCTAGTTCTTCTGTATCAATTGCATCAGAGATACAATCAAATGCACCAGCAGTCCATTCATCTACTGTCGTTGTTGTTTCTGTATCTAGTGTTACCCATATCATTCCTCCATGTTTTGTTTCACATGGTAATTCTTTCCAAGATAATGCATGGTAACAAAGTGACAAATCCATACCAGATACTTTAGTTACTTTCTCATTATGAAATGCTCTAACAATTCCACTACTAAATCTAATAACAATTACATTTTGAAATGCAATCTGTGTTGTTCTATAGCAACCTGTCATGTCCATCTCACTTGAATGACATACTGGTACCCATACTTTACTAAAGATATGTTTTATTTCTTCTTCGAATATTTTTTGATCTGAATATATTTCACTACTTACATATTCAACATTTGGTTGTGCTAACCAATTTTTATGATTTCTAGGCGGCATAATGAATCTCCTCTGCCTATCTGTGTGTATCTATTTATCGAAAAATGCGGGTTTTTGTTTAAAGGATAACCCGCAACCTAATCAATTAAAACTGAACTGTCAGTTTTAGTCCAAGTTCACGATCAGTTTTTTCCCAATCAGTGTTCATTGACTGTGTTACAGATGCTTTCAATGAAGTGTTATCAGTTAAGCTAACTGATGTTCCAATTTCAGCAAACGGTGTAGTTCTATCAATATCAAGATAATCACCTTCAATTGATTTGAACCCATAGCCTAATTCACCAAATGGTGTTAGGTTGCCAATAGCTTTTTTAGCTCCAATTTTAGGAGTAAAATGCATTTCGTTTTTAGTAAAACTATCGCCCCAATTATACTCAGCTTCTGCAGATGCATAAACTGTAGCTAATGGTGATTCTGCGGTTCCGATATTACTATCGATGGTTTTACCAACAGATACATTAAAATCTGTATTGGTACCGTTGTCAACTAATTGTACTCCTAGATCTAATGCGCCATTCGTATTGTAGACACTTACTTTTCTTGTAGTATCATTAGTTGATAGTTCCACACCATAAGCAGGACCTTCTGCGGCCATAGTTACTGATGTGTTGTTATAATCTTCTGCGTTAGCAGTAGAAAATGTAAAAGCGACAAGTGCCGCTGTCATTATATATTTCATATATATTTCCTTGATATAAAGATAAGAAATTTATCTTTTTGTAGTACTGAGTTCTAAAGAATTCAGTGGCACTTCTGTTGCCAGGTAGTTCCCACCCCTACGTGCCTAAATTAGGCCGCTATAGCAAAATTATCTTCTGCGTTTATAAAGTTTGATCAATAACGTAATCACCCGGTAAACTCCACTTCCATACAATACCTGTCGATCCTAGTTCACCCCCATCATAAAAGCACTAGCAATAAAATTTGCCAGTATCACATAGCCAAGTAAATCAAATACTATCATTTTCTTTCCAATGCTTTTATGGTGGAGGTGCTCGGTACTGCCCCGAGGTCCATAATATCTTCAAGTCGCTTCAACGTCCACAATGTATATTTATACACGTAAAAGTTTAATTGTCAACCAATTTATACTCAAAGTTTT
>Ga0181412_1000032_pt1 | contig 48074 bp, 20 predicted proteins | sample 35SPOviralmetaG_FD_130113 | JGI IMG/M metagenome (GOLD analysis project Ga0181412, IMG submission 130113) | Marine viral communities from the oligotrophic San Pedro Time Series (SPOT) site, San Pedro Channel, CA, USA - 35 SPOT_SRF_2012-08-15 | ecosystem: Environmental > Aquatic > Marine > Strait... | reverse complement strand
GTGGATCTCAAACGATGAGTTCCTTTACAACACTGCAAAGGCGTGTGTGATCTATCGCGAGGGTCTGGAGACCCCATGGGATAAGTTCGTGCGTTGCATGACAGATGGGCAGATCGGTCGGATGCTAGGCAAGACTGAAGACGGCGTGGCATGGAATGATCCTGAGATCGATGCTGATGAGATGAACGAAATGATCTGGGATCTTTTATCCAGAAAACCAGGCGGGGAACTGGCACAAAAACCCTTGAAAATCACCCCAAAATCTGCAATAATACAATCATGAACAAAACAAATCCAATGCTTCTCAACAACTCCAAATTCGTCGATGCACTTCGCGGTCTGCAATCCTTTGTGATGGAAACAGGTGCCGACGTTGATATGGCGTTTGATTGGGTATGTGACCAGGCACAAATCAACTCTTTTGCAGGTGATTTAGATGCCTTTGATTGCTTCTATGATGTATATTGTGAAGCAGCAAATGATTGATCTGTTTAACGACTCTCTCACACAACTCTCAAACCTTTCTTTATACAAACCTATGACTACTTCCAACCCTTACGTTGATACCCTAATCGAAATGGGTTATGATAAGCAAGACTGCCAAGTCGCTTCCACTATGTTTCAAAAGCATACGTTCCCATGTGTTATTCATGGTCGTTCATTTGACACTGAAGAGCAATACTTTGCTGAGTTACATGAGTATATGAATGGTATGTAAACTCTAACCTAATTCCGTTCCTTATCTAACTCTTTCATCATGCGTATTGCTCTTGCTGCTATCATCGTTATCTGTGGTGCTAACTTACTCATTGGATTGTTAGATTCGTCCTTGGTGAATACAATTAACGAAAGGAACGAAAAGATCCAACGCCAGATCGATGCCATGTGACAATCGGACAACTGTACCCAATATCGGGTCAGCACGTTGGCAACGCTCCCAAAACTGCTACAATACAGACAAGCGGGAAACGAAACCGCTAAAACCTCTTCTCTCTCATCATGCGTAAGATCGAAACTCAAATGAACGCTGCTATCCAAGCAAACCAAGATTGGAAATCAGGTAACACTCAGGTGATCACGATTGAAGGCGTTAGTTTCATCTATCTCCACGGCAATCAAATTGCAACTATCGATGAAGATAGCATGACAATCTATGATGGTGGTTGGCAGTCTAATACAACCAAATCACGATTGAACGCCTTATGTGATGAGTTCTGCATCGCTGGTGAAGGTGTATTCCAAAAGAATTACAAGTGGTTTGTAAGAAAGTTCACTGGACAATTGGGTGATAAGAAAGTATTCACTACAGAAGAATTCTCTAATGGTTATGTCTTCGCATGATTAAAACTAAGAAGGAGTGGGCATCAATCTATGCCCGCTTTTATTCAATCATTCTTTTACTCATCATTTTATGAAATTCATTGCTATCTGTCTCATTGCTGCTCTAGTATACACTAACGACAATGCAAGAACTTTCATTGCTGATTCATTACAAACCTCAGCAGACTTCATGCGTCCTGATGTAAAGAATGAATTCAAAATATCCTTCTAACTAATACATAACAATTCCATAGAGTTTTCCACAGATGAAGCATTTCACTAAAGGACAAATAGTTACCTACCAAGACTTCCATGGTTATGTTAACTTCATCTCAGATGATTATATCACCATTTGTATTAGAGAGTATGAGAAACCTAGTGCAGAAGCGGAACATGCTAAATCTGCAATCCGTCAAGTTTGTTTATGTGTCTACCCTAATCAGTGGCAACACGTAGTAAACAATGATTATCTCCCTAAAGATAAGTTTTCCACAGATATTGCGGAAGTTGTGGAAAACATTAAATAAACTATTATGTGTGTTTAATACCTCTCTAAATGTCTCCACTAATTGTAGTCTTAGCACGTTCTCTAACAGATGTCAACCCCTCTAAATCACTCGGAGAATACTCACATCACCATTGCTTATCATTGCCCCTCTGAGTGTCATACAGGGGCACTTGACAAACTATCAAATAGATGGTACAATAACACTGCAAGGGTTCAGAAACACCTCTAGTATCTTCAAGACTTATGCAATACATTATCTACGACAACACAGAGACACTTAGAGCAACATTCTTAAGTGTCTATGACCTTGAGAAGTATGTCGATGGTGTTAGAAACTCTCGGGGAGATAGTTACCCAAATACTCCGAGAATGTCTACGTTTGATTACATCAAGACTATCGGATGGTACTGGGAGATAGTTGACAAATCAGCAGAGGTTAGTGTATAATAGCAGAGGTAATCGGAGGACCTGTGAGTAACACTTAGAGGCAGTGCTAAATGTCATATAGGCAGTTATATTGGCCCCCGTAAATATAAAACAAGCCACTACCCTAACCTACAAAGGTTCCCAGACCCTTGAGATATTATTCAATAATACTTGAAGGCATATCTAAAAAAATTTCTGAGGTAAAAAATGGATGCTAAGACTCGCGTAGAGCGCCAAGAGACTCGTGTATGGGCAATTGAGCAATTGATAAGGTTAGAGTCGTTTCTAGACCCTAGGATGTATGAGTGTGCAGACTATTATGCCTCTGCGTATGCATCTCAAGTTGTAGAAGATCTATATACACTATGGGTTGAGTGGAAAGCAGAACATCTGTCAGATAACCCTCAGGTAATTAATCGTATGTAAGTTATGTCTCAAAGATTCACAACAATTTTAGAAGAGGATGATTTTGGTGATTTAATTCTTAATATTCCCCATGAAGTATGTGAGGAATTGGGATGGGACATTGGGACCGAATTAGAGTATGATATGTCAGAAGACAACACAGCATTCACATTAAGGAGAATTGCAACTGATGAATGAGGAAGAGTTTAGGGAATTAACTACAGCATATGAGATGTTAGTAGGGATTGTAGTTAAGTTAGGGGAGAGAGTTGAGCACATTGAGAAGTATGTACAGAATATACCAACACCAGATAAGGTAATGTATCGTCCAAGAGAGACTGAAGAATACTTAAATATAAAAGAGAATTACGATTTAATCTACAAGAGACTAGAGGTATTAGAGAATGGGATGCAAGGATCCAAATAATGAATTTGGTGCTTCACCGCCGTGCTCACCGAACCACAGGCCAACAGGTGGATCGTCGGTTGAATTCATCGAATATCCACCATACGAGATAAGGGGCACAAATTATAATATACCAGATCGTGAAGATAATGCGGTCATGTATGATAGTGTATTTGTAGAACCACCAGACTCTAATAGAGGGACTAGTAGTGTAGCATATGATGCACCACCATCATCTCATTGTGGAAAACTATCAGCACCAGGCGCTGGATCAAATGCATATTCATTTTTTGCAGGTGAGGGCACATATTATTATGCTTATGTACCTTTTCAATTATCATTTGATTATCTTTTAAGTGATGCATGGTTTTCATATTTGTATGATGCCTCAAGTCGGGGCGGCACTGTTGGTATCCCATGTTACTACTTGGAGCAAGAGAATAGCGTAACCACTAGTACAGGTGCAAGTACACCAGGAAACCCTACTGCAACGCCACCTGTACCTGACACACCTGGTACATCAACTAGTACACAAGATAGTGGGACAAGATGTATTCCCTGTAGTTCTGTACCATGTGTACCAGCAGAGATGATCTTAGATTATAGTTCTGATGAGCAAGATTATACAGGTGATGCAGATTGTCCTCATCCAACATTATTTGCTATTGACACTAATAGTCCGAAAGTAGTACTTGAATATAATCAATTTTCTACAACTATACCTAATGGAGTAACTGATTTTTCATTTTCATATGATGGTACTACGTATCAAGATGTATATGACCCTTCAAATGCATATGGTATAGCATATGATTCACCACAAAATCCATGGACTGATGTTGATGACTCTGGATTTTTTGATTTTAATATCTTTACAATGGATTCCTTACCAACTAAAACAGGTTTTAGGATTAAAGTACAGATTACACCAATCTATGATGAGGACACACAGGTATTCAGTGGCACTAGATGGAATGTACTTGAGATAGTTGGAGCAGGAACAGGGTATGCAGTGAATGAGGTTTATCAATTATCATATGATATAACACTTCTTGATAGTAGTGTTGTCACACTTACTATGAATGTTAAGATCACTGCAGTAGGACCACGACAGGTTACTGAAGGTGATACTGGATTTGATCGTCTTCGTGTTGGTGATACATTAAATGGACACAATATCACACGAACATTCCATACAGATCTTGAAAACTTTAAGTATCATGTAGTATATCTTGATGGATCGGGATCAGTTTTCACAAAAGATGGTCAATATACTTCAAATCGTAGTCATGTTGTAACTGTTTCAGCAGGGTTTGGTATTAAGGACCGCGCACAATTGATTGGATTGTATGAATTTAGGAATAAATCTGTACAATTCCAGACTGTGAGTCAAGATGCTGAAGCACCTAATACATTTTCAGAGTCAATTCAACCCGATGCAACGGGTATAGTTACAAATGGTCAGGTAACTGGGGTTACAATTAATGATGGAGGGTCTGGTTGGGATAAACTTAAGGATGATCCTATCCTTACTATCAATGTACCCTTCTCATCTGGTGGTACACAAGCAAGAGTTGTAGGTATTTTTACGGATGGTGTGCTTACTGGTGTTAATATTATTGATCAAGGTAGCGGTTATAGTTCAACAACTCCGCCATTTCTCTGGGTTTTCAACCAATTTAAGGAAAAAACGGAAACAATACGGAATGCTGGGTACTCTGCAGCGTCTTCAGATGAACTTGACGACTACTTATTGCGTACTATTCCCGATGTAGACCCACAAATCCGCAGTTCAATGAAGCGCACATCGAATTCTACGCCACAAGAAATGATTCTTACGACAAGTCCCGCAAAAATTGACGTTAAAAAGGACTTTACGAGGGAAAGAAATGAGGTAGTGCAGCAAAGATTGAACAAAAGAGAGGATATGGACCCATTAGTTGCTGAATATACGGTTAGATATGACTATGATCACCTGAATAACATCGAAAATATGACTACTGACTTCAAAAAGGTCATGAATGACGGAAGAGACTCTGATATTCAGTCTCGAAGGGACTTATGGTACGGACAAACGCAAGAAGTTGTCCCAGAAATCGCAAATTACGACGAAAATTTAGTCGAAACTTGTATTGGGTCACTTTCAAACCTACCATATGCCTCAACAAACACTAAATATCTAATGAAACAGTACGTTCCTGATACTAGAACTAAAACTGACATCAATGTGACTCTAAAATGCAATATGGAAACTACTGGATGCGGCATTGCAACATGTCCATCTCCTGTAGTTTCACCACCTGTGAATCAAACAACAAATAATCCTGATGGAAGTTCTGAAAATATCACTAGATCATACTTACTATCACCACTTTTAGGACCTGGTTGCCAAAACTGGGTTGCAACAGGAACTATTCCAATGTTTAATAATCTAACAGGATCAGCATCAAGAGTAACTGCGGCAACAGAAGCTTATGGTAATCCATACGATGAGGGGTATGCAAACTAATGCCTAGTATATTGGGAGCAGCATTGTATATGGGCACATGCAGTGGGCATGGAAAGGGGTTTGGGTGTACATTTCATCCAGGTCATGGTGGAGGAACGCTGCCCGATTGCCCACACCAACCCCTAACAGAAACAATCAGTAAGGTGCCTGTCATTAGCAATGAACCTGTATGTACTTGGGCACCACATCCCCAAACCCCATTGACACCTCCAATAACGAATGTTATAATTAACAAGTTGTTTCCAATACTCGATAAGGATGCGCTGATTCCACATCCAACGGTTGTAATGTTCACAACGACTTCAGTATCTGATAAATGTTTTGTAACATTACCAACACCAGCATGGCATTGCACCTTAGGTGCTACTAGTCCAAGAGAGTTGAAAGTTGGTCATCCTAGAGTCTTACACGCTACTTCTAAAACTGTCTTTGTAAATAAAAGACCACTCGGTAGATTTTGTGACCCTTTCGGAACAATGACGGGTGCTGGACCATTTCCATGTTTATCCTTGGTTGGTGGTTGCAGTCCAAATGTATTTGTAGGAGTTTAATTATGGCAACACGTTCAAAGTCTTTAAATGGTAATTTGATGATTGAGTCAAAACCTAAGAAGACTCGACAAGGTACAGGACAGCATACAAAATATGCTTCAACCAGTCGTAATAATGCTAAGAAGCGTTATCGGGGTCAAGGGCGATAAATAATACGGACTGATCTGTATTTAAATGGCGTTAAAGGAGATAACAGGACAACAATTTACCAAATCTAAAGGATTTAAAGATATTAGTGTAGGTTTGTTGAAAAATCCTTTTACTGATGATGTATCATCCGTAAGTAACGATAACGCCATTAAACAGGCAATTAAAAATTTAGTTTTAACCGTTCCTGGTGAAAAACCATTTCAACCAAACAAAGGATCTAGGGTAAATAGTTTACTATTTGAACCCCTGGATCCTTTTACTGCAGATGCAGTCAAGGATGAGATCATAAATACAATTAATCAGTATGAACCCAGAGTACAACTCTCCAAAGTTATTGTTACACCAATCTATGAGGGTAACAAATTAAATATTTTCGTTGAGTATCGAATAGTAGGGTTACCAATTGTCGAAACAATCACGTTTGTTTTACAGAGACCTGAATAATGCAACCAAATAATCTAACTGCTTTAGATTTTGATGACATCAAGGCATCAATCAAAGCATATCTAAGAACCCGATCAGAATTTACAGACTACGACTTTGATGGTTCAACCCTGTCGTATCTAGTTGATATGCTGGCGTTTAATACGTACTATACGTCGTTCAATGCTAACATGGCACTGAATGAAGTATTTCTAAATTCTTCAACTGTCAGAGACAATGTTGTCGCAGTTGCGAAACTATTAAACTACACTCCAACATCTATTGCAACTGCAAAGGCATGTGTTAAGATTGAAGTTCAAACTTCTCTTGTAAATGGATCATACCCAAGTACAGTTGTTCTCAAAAAGGGTTCTATAGCAACTGGTGGCAATTATGTTTGGAACGTACTAAACAATGTCACTGCAACTGTTGATTCCCAAACTGGTATAGCAACCTTTGATAAGTTGGTTATACGTGAAGGAAATGTAATTAACTACTCTTATGTTGTAAATACATTTGCAAATCAAAATTATATCGTTCCTGCTCAAAATGTAGACACTACTACTCTATCAGTGAGAGTGAGAGCAAACGAATCTTCGACTTCATCCGATTTATATAATGTAGTTGATAACATTACTGCTCTCGATGCATCTACTCGTATCTACTTCCTATTTGAAACGGAAGATATGAGATACCAACTTAGATTTGGTGATGGTGTTATTGGTAGATCTTTGAACGATGGTGAAGTTATTGATCTTGAATATATGGTGACGAATGGTCCGACTGCTAATGAAATTAGGACATTCTCATTTATTGGTAAAGTTATTGATAATAATAACAGAACATACTCTCCTGCTTCCGTTAAAATTACTGTTATTGAGAATTCTCAGCAAGGTAAAGGTGCAGAAACTATTGAATCAATCAAATATAGCGCACCTAGATTCTTTTCTGCTCAAAACCGAGCAGTTACAGCACAAGATTATGCTATCTTAACTAAAAAACTATACAACAATGCTGCATCAGTTGTGGCATATGGGGGAGATTCATTAAATCCTCCTGTATATGGTAAAGTATATGTTGCAATTGAAACAAAAACTGGAACTAATCTCAACGTAGCAACTAAAAGAGAGGTTTCTGGTCTTTTGAGGAAATATGCGATGGCGTCTATTGACCCAATCGTCGTAGATCCTGATGATATGTACATTTATAATAAGATTTTTGCTCAATATGATACTGGATGCGGTTCTAACTCTTCTAGTATTAAGACTGACATTCAGACTTCTGTTCAAGATTGGGCAATTCAAACAGAGATTAATAACTTCAACTCCACATTCAGAGCAAACTCCTTCCAAAAAGCAATTGGACTTGCAAATAAGTGTATAAGTGATGTTTCTGTCCAGACTACACTTCTGAAGTATATTTCACCAGCAACTAATCAAACTAACACATATTGTGTTTCTATTGGTTCTGGTCTGTATAATAGTTCTCCTAGTTCTGATGGTGATGATGATGGCGGCGGAGATGGTGATCCAGGCAACGGCAATGGTGATGGTAGCGGTGGTAATACCACTACGAAGTGCTATAAGGAACCTGTGATCCTCTCTGGCAAGTTTAGAACATATGATAGACCTGGTGTAGACCAGCAGTTTGAAGATGATGGTTACGGACTCTTGAGAACGTTCTATAATACAGGTAACAAAAAGGTATACACCGATAATGCTGCGGGCACTGTTAATTATGATACAGGACAAGTTTGTTTCGGTCCTGTAAATCTAATCGGTACTGGATCTAATATCCCAGATAATGCCAATATTATTATTACAGATGCTATCACTGGTATCGGCACAATTGTCGATGAAACACCTGGATCTGGACTTCCATTAGACATGATACTTCCTATTAATTTCATTCCTAGAAATAACGCAACTATTCCTGCAACAACTCCTGGAACAATTATCAATATCGTAACTCCAGACATTACAGTTGCCCCTATCGGCACAACTCCACCTCCCACCATACCACTAAATAGTTTGACGCCAGGAGAGTTCGATCAACGACCCACATTGATCACTATTCCTCCCATCGATAACTCAGGTTCTCTCACTAATAGTTGTTTCTAATTAGATGAATAACGTAAATAAGGTCTCTCAATCAATCGCGGCTAAGGCTCCCGACTTCATTGGGTCTGAATACCCTTTGCTTGTCAAATTTGTAGAATATTACTACAGATCACAAGAAAAGACTGGATTAGGTCAAAATATTATTAATAATTTTCTTGAATACTTAAATATCGATAAACTCGATGTTAGTATTCTTGATGGTGCCACAAAACTAGTAGAATCAATTGCTGCAGATTCAGAAACAATTGTTGTAGAAAGTGTTGACAAATTTCTTGAGAGAAATGGCACAGTTCTAATTGGCGACGAAATAATTTATTATGAAACGACAACTAGTTCTCCTAACATTGCATTGAGTGCTGGTATTTCGTATGAACAGGTTAGAGTAAAATGGACTACTCTAGAAAACCTTATTGATGCTTTTGATGGAGTAACTCAAACTTTTCAATTACTGAGTCTTGGTAATCCCATCACTCCTCCACAATCTCAGTTTTTGATTGTAAGTCTTTATGGTAAAATTTTGTATCCTGATGTTGATTATCAGGTTAGTGGTACAACTATTACATTCACTACAGCACCAAGAGTAAGAACTCCGTCTGATTCCACTGATCAGACTTATATCTTCTTCCAAAAAGGATTCATTGAGAATAGTATCATCGCTTTGGATGATATTTCTGGATCTTTTGGAGAAGGTCAAAACCAATTTACACTTACTCGTAATGGAGAGGTATACGAACCAATTACTGATGAGTTTGTAATTGCTATTTACGATAACAAGTTGCTTGCTCCTAGGCAAGAATTTTTTATTGATGGTAGTCTGTTTATTTTTGAAGTACCACCTTTGAAAGGTAAGATCCTTTCTTTATATTCGATTGAAGCACCTATTCCATCTTTTGGTGTTGGAGCACTTGGATATGCTCGCATCAATAATAGTGGCGAACTCACTTCTATCTCCAATAGCGAGACTGGTTCGGGATATCAATTTGATTATCCTCCTAAGGTAAGCGTTAGTTCTGTTGCAGGTTCTGGTGGTTCTGCCACTGCTCTTATCAATGGTGTTAAGACTATTTCACTGCTTGATGGTGGTTTAGGATATAGTGATACAAACCCACCTGTAGTAGAAATTGAACAACCCACTAGAGAGGGTTCCTTGGTTGCTGGAATTACTGCTGAAGTAACTAATGGCAGCGTAAGTTCCTTAAAAATTACTAGTTCTGGTAGTGGATACACTTTCGATCCTAGAGTTACATTTAAGCAACCTGGTGGTGCCAAACTCCAAACACCTACTATCGGTTCTGGTCAGATCACAGGTACAATCACTGTAACTGATGGTGGTAGTGGATATACTACTGCTCCTGTTGTATATGTTGATGAACCCACTGGCAATGATGCAATTAGAGCAAGTTTTAGGTCTGTACTTACTAATGGTGTAGTTACAGAGATTCAAATTCTGAATAGAGGTCAGGGATATACCGAAGTACCTAGAATTGCAATTGTTGATCCTACTGGTGCTCAAGTTTTACAAACCAGAGTTGATGGAGATGGTAGAGTCATTGGAGTCGATCTTCTTAGTGGTGGATCTGGATATGATAATGTCCCCTCTGTTTATATCGTAGATAACAGAGACAATGGTGGAACAGGTGCTGCAGCAGTAGCGTCCATTTTCAATGGTCAAATTACCGATATTAATATCACTGACTTTGGTAGTGGATATAGTGCTGCCTTCCCCCCAACACTTTTCATTCAAGATCCTCCAACTGCTAAAGCATCAGTTACTATTGGTCTTAATGAGGTAACTGGTTATTCTATTAACAAATCTGGTTCTGGATATTCTAAGTCTCAGTTCCTGAATTGTGCAAGAGCTGCAAGTGGTATCACTAAGTATACTGAAGATGGAAATGCGGTATTTTCAAATAATACCATGGCAATGGCAGCAGATGTTGAAACAGAAATCAAATGCCTAGACTCTTTGTTTGTTAAGAGACTACTTGACAAATATACTGAGCAATATCTACCAGATATCCCAGAACTTGATTATAAATCAATTGATGTAAGAACAGCAATTAAGACTGTTAGAGATTTCTATCAATCTAAAGGTACATCTTTCAGTATTTCATATCTCTTTAAACTTCTTTATGGTGAGAACATCAGTGTTTCTTATCCTAAAGATCAAATTATCAAACCATCAGCATCTACTTGGTCTATTGACACAGTTCTGCGTGCAACTTTAGTTAGTGGAAATCCTGCAAATATTAGAGATGGTATCTTAAGTCAAGATGCAGACATTGCAGATGCTAACATTTCAGAAGCAACTGCTCTAGTTGAAAACTATATTGCTATTAATACATCCACCTTTACAATTTACGAATTAGTTCTTTCCGAAGAAACTATTGAAGGTGTTTTCACTGTTCCATATAAAACTAAACTTGCTGAACCTCTTGATGCAGAAGACACCATTATTACAGTTGACTCTACTGTTGGATGGCCTGAGAGAAATGGTCAGTTCCTAATTGGTGACACAGAAGTCGTTCAGTATAAAGAAAAGTCTCTGAACCAGTTTATTGAGTGTACTCGTGGTGAAGATAATAGTAATGCTCAAGTTTGGGATGCTGCAACAGAAGTCACCTCTAACTTTAGAGTATACATTAACAAAGGAACTGATACTGAAGTTCAGTTGAATGTTGTTGGTATTGTTGATGCAGATCAAACAACATTGACAGATACTGGTTCTTATTACCTTCCTGGTGATAAATTAACTATTTCCAAGTTAGGTGGTACTTCTGATACTTCTGAATTAACAACTTGGTTGTATAATGTTAAAAAACTGATTGAAGTTGATAACATTGCATTTAATAATGATATTGCTACTGTTACTTGTACCAATGATCATGGTGTCTTGGTTGGAGACCAAGTTACCATCTATGGTGCAAACCCAATCATCTATAACGGAACATTCTTAGTTACATCTAGAGATAGTACTAATATATTCCAATATCAATTGCCACAACCTGGTGTAATTGCACCTCAGGGTAATATTCTTGTTTCTATTGACCTTAACAAAGGAAAATCTACCAACTCTGCAGTTTTAAATGCAATTGGTCCATATACTACAAACGTACAGAATACATTTTTCAATGATAACTACGTTTATGTTGCATCTACGGGTATTCCTAACTATAATATTGGACCTTTTCCAGGATCTGCACTTCTGCCTGGAAACCAGAGAAAACTGAATCGTTTCCCTAGAGTTTCTGCTACAATTTCTACAAAAAATGCTATCAATCCTGGTCCTATTGGAACTTGGATTAATGGTGTCTCAATTTGGTCTTATAAGTCTAATGTTTCCAAAACCTTTGGTTCTCTGACAGGTATTGATGTTGTTAACGTAGGTCAGGGTTATGATGCTGCATTCCCACCTTCTATTAGTGTAGTTGGTGGCGGTGGTACTGGTGCTGTAGCATCTGTTGTTGTCAATGGTTCTATCTCCTCTATCGACGTTACTGCAGGCGGTTCTGGGTACACTGAGTCTCCTCTAGTCTCTATCGTTGGTGGCGGTGGTGCTGGTGCTACTGCGACGGCAATTATTACCAAAGGTGTTGTATCAAGAATCCTTATCAATGATGGTGGAGTTGACTACACGTCACAACCTTTAATCTCTATTGTTGGTGGTGGCGGCAATGGTGCTACTGCTAATGCAGCAGTTAGAGGTCCGATCAAATCAATTAGCGTAGAATCTGGAGGTTCTAGTTATACTTCTATTCCAGAGATTTCAATTACTTCTGGTTCTGGTGCTGTTGCTCAACCTATTGTAAGTAACGGAAGAATCATTTCGGTTGCTATCATTAATGGTGGTAGTGGATACACTACTGCACCAGAAATTCAAATCCAAGGTGAAGGTTTTGGTGCTATTGCCAGAGCAACTATTGATATTGATGGTGAGAATGCAGGAAGAGTTACTGGAATTGAAATCGTAAACAGAGGTATTGGTTATGTTCAGGGTACTACTCTGATCAATTTAACTTCAGTTGGTGAATTTGCAGAATTTACTGCTAATATTTTCCAATGGAACTATAACCTTCAGTCCACATCAACATTTGATGCTGCTAAAGGTTCAGTTTTTGAAGGATTTAATAACCAGTATGGTGGTGAGTATGCTCATGTATCTAATCCCCAAAGACTGAGGTATGTTCTTGGGGATAACATGACCCTAACCTCTGCAGGAGAATTGGAAGAAGAAGACGAGTCCTTAGAGCACTCTCCTATTATCGGTTGGGCATTTGATGGTAATCCGATCTATGGTCCTTACGGATATGAAGATCCTACCGATCAATCGTCTACACTTAGAAGACTTCTGACTTCTTATAGAATTAAAGAATCTTTGATCTTTGATGCGACTACTAATATCAGTCCTGTCAGAAACGATGGTCCTGAATTAAGTACTGATAGTGCTGGAACATTTATTGAAGATTATGAGTATGTTTTCAACCTAGGAGATCTCGACCAATATAATGGTCGTTTCTGTAAGACACCTGAGTTTCCTGAGGGTCGATACGTTTATTTTGTAACTATTGATGCTACGGCAGTAGGTAATCCAGTATTCCCTTATGTACTGGGTCCAAGTTTTAATTCTATTGTTGATAAATGGAATCTAGATGCTAACGCAACTCAGCAAAATATTCCTACTGGGGTTGTTAGATATCGCGATCCTTATGAAAACGTCGATATTGACGTTCCTAGAATTCCAAATGCCTCAACAAATTCTCTATCACTAGAAGATGGTGATATTCTTTTGTTTGAAGTAGAAGATGAAAACAGAGATGGTGTTATAGATTCTGCAGAAACTCAAGATCCAGATCAAGTCTTTGAAGAATCTCCTTTACAATTGTTTGACTATTTCCCCAAGGTTAAAGAAGATTCTAAAGTTGATATTGAAGTTGAAACAATTACTAAATTTGAAGATGCATCTGTTACTGGATTCTCAATTGAAAATCCTGGTATCAACTATCAAGTTGATGACAGATTGGTCTTCGATAATACTGATACCGATGGTCTCGGCGTTTCTGCTAGAGTCTCTAGAATTCTTGGAGAAACAATTAGTTCATACAACTTTGAAAATCTTAGTGGCGTAAGTTTTGGTAAAATTACAACTAGTGTACCTCATAACTTAGCAGTCGGAGATAGAATCTTTGCTGATTACACACCTATTATGGCAAATACGAACAAAGAGTTCGTTGTCAGACAATACAAGGGTATTGAAGAGATTGTAATTACTCAAACTGGTTCTGGATACAATACTGACATTCCTCCTACCATTGTTATTGATGGTGACGGAACATCTGCTTCTCTTGAGGCAGTAGTAACTTCTGTTGGTTCTATTGATAAAGTTAATATCGTTAGTTCTGGTAATGGATATACTCAAGATCCTAGAATTATTCTCTCGCATCCTCAGATCTTTAAAAAGACAGATTACTTTGTTGGTTTGTTGGAAAACAATGATAACACTAAAGTTAATGACATTGTTGTAACTGATGATAAAAAATCGTATGTCTGTGGCACCACTAAAAATGCTGCTGATGATACTGATGTGGCATTTGTTGCAAAATTCTCTGCAAATGGCACAATTGAATGGCAGAAAACACTTGTCAATACTACTGGTCTTGATTATACCGAATTTGTTAAACTTTATGTTGATGGAAATCAGGTTTGGGTTGCTGGACTAACTAAACCCAATAGTCAGGTTGTTGATGCATATAATCCTGACATCATGCTTGCCAAATATGTCGAAGATGTTAATGGTCTCAGTGCAACACTAGAATGGCAGAAAGCATATGCTGGTATTTCTGGTGCTACTCGTGCAGATCACATTACATCACTAGAAAAATATTCTGATACTAGATTCATCATTGGTGGATTTACGAATACTAATTCTGGTAATCCTTATGATGCATTTATCGCATCTATCGATATGAATGGCAACTTTGCAATTAAGAGAAAGTTGTCTTCTGCAAATGCTTCTGAAAAACTAACAGCATTGAAGATAGTTGGTACTGATATCTACTTTACTCTAGAAACAGCAGATACCGATTCCTCTACTAATGTAAATGTTGCTTTTGGTAAGGTATTATTAACTACAAATGCAATTGCAGTTGCATTCATTAAGCAAGTTGTTAATAGTGTTTATTCATTCGGTAATACAAGTCTTGCCTGTGATGAATATAATGAATTCTATATCAGTGCTACATTAACTCTTAAGAGTGATGGTACGACTAGAGATAGTTTCTGGGTTGGTAAATTTAATACTGCTGGTACTATTATCTGGAACAAGAGATATGTTACTGGAAGTACAATCGAACTTGCTCCTGTTTCCAATATTGATATCTTCAATGATCTGAATATTGCATTCACAAAGATTAATGACACCACTGGTCATAAGATTATTGAGAATGTAAAACTCAAGTATGACGGCACTTTCCTTAAGAGAACTAGCACAGACTTCACCATTAATAATGTTGAGGGTGCTTCAGTCTATGGTATGGCAACTGATAACTCAGGTGATGTATATCTTGCTGGTCAAACTTCTTGGAACAGAAATGAGTTCATCTTAACCTTTGCAGATGACACTGCTACAGATATTGCAAACCATTACACCCCAACAGTTCTTATTGGAACTTTTGGTGAAGAATCACTTGATATTGAAGATGGTGTTGCAAAGATTAAAGCAGACGATGCTCTTACTGGAAGAGTTCGTGGAGTAGATAATATTGATGATAGTTATGGAGAAATCGTAACAACTGACACTATTGATAATGGCATCATTGGTAAGGTTCTAACACTTGATACCCTTGATAATGGTACACTGGGTGATATCGTAACTGTAGATACCATTAATCAAGGAATTATTGGTAAAGTGCTTGCTGTTACTGGCGGCACTACAGATTCAAATAGAGTTGCTGGTTCTTATAATATTGGTGCTTCTGATTACACTACAGATGGTAGTGGTGCAGGCGCAACTTTCACGATTGCTGTTGATGTCAGTGGTGCGATAACAGGTATCACTATTAGTGCTCCTGGTTCTGCTTTTGTACTCAATGAACAGATTACAGTTCCTGATACCGCACTTGGTAATGGTGGTGCTGCTGATTTAGTCTTTGATGTCTCTGACATTACTGATGTTAGAACAGCAGGAACATATACAATTAATTCATCACAATACTCAGAAACTAGTGCATCTGGTACTGGAGCTGAATTTTCAGTTGTTGTTGATGGAGCGGGTGCTGCAACAATCACCATTACAAATGGTGGATCTGGTTATGCAATCAACGATACTATCACAATCGCAGATTCCAATCTAGGTAATGCGGGTGCCGAAAACCTATCCTTTGATGTTGCTTCTATTACAACTCAAAGATCTCAAGGAACATATAGTATCAGTGCTTCCGATTACACTACTGATGCTAGCGGTAGCGGTGCTACTTTCTCAGTAGTTGTTGATGGATCTGGTAATTGTACAGCTAGTGTTGTTACTGGTGGTTCTGGATTTGCCGTAGATGAAACTATCACAATCCTAGATGCTAATCTTGGTAGTGGCGGCGCATCCCCACTTACATTCGATGTTGCTACTAGAACTAATCAGAGAACAGCAGGAACATATAATATTGGTGCTTCTGATTACACTACAGATGGTAGTGGTACAAATGCTACATTCACAATTGTTGTCGATGGTTCAGGTAATGGAACAATCTCGGCAATTCCAGAAGATGGTTCTGGTTATGCAGTAGATGAAACCATCACAATCCCAGATGCTAATCTTGGTAGTGGTGGAGCAGAATCATTTAAATTTGATGTTGCTAGTGTCAGTCTTGCTAGAGCAGCAGGAACATACGAAATTGATTCGTCAAAATATACAACAACTAGTGCATCTGGTGCCAGTGCATCATTCACAATTACAGTTGAAACTGATGGTGGTACATCTATCGATATCGATAATCCTGGTACTAACTATCTTGTAAATGACACATTTACTATTACTGATGCCAATCTTGGTGCTAGTGGTGCTGATAATCTTACCTTCGATGTCGCTACTATCGGTAGTACAGGAGATTGGGCAAATGCTGCACTTAAGATCCCTTCAAGTCAACTAGGAAGTAAACTTGACGATGATTGGACTCTTGAGTTCATGTTGTACAAGTATTATGCAGGAAATGGTGATTATAGTCAGACACAGCATACTTTACTTGCCGTTGGTGATGCTAGCGGTGCTACTGGTGGTATCTGGTTGTATTATGATGTCTCAACTGGTAAGTTGAATTTGGTAATTACCGAAAATACAACTCCTATCAATTCTGCAGTTACTTCTCTTCAGTCTGGATTGTCAAACATGTTTGCTGACAATTCTTGGCAGTTTATTGGTATTAAAAAGACTGGTAGTACATTTGCTGCATATGTAAATGGAAATGTAGTTTTCTCTGGATCTGTTGCAAATGTTACTCTAGCTAACAAAGATCTTCATATTGGTAATATTCCTGGAAGAGATGGAGTAGCAGGAACATTCCGTTCTAATGAACAGGGTCAGTTCTATGCAGATAATATTCGTCTCAAGAACAGAGCACTCAACCCATCAGTTCCTTCGGATGTTACTGCATATCCTGCAAGTGGTCAGTTTGCTCAGGCATATGCTTGGACTGATACTGCATGGTTCACAACAAATACACAACAATATGATTATATCGATTATGAAGGATTTACCCTAAAAGTTGATAAGAATTCTGATTCTGACAGACTTGGAACAATTACAGAGAGAACAAATACAAAAACTGGTTTTGTTCGTACTGCAGGATCTCTTTCTTCGTTCGATCTTACAAATACAACTAGTGATTACACTCTAGGTGCAGTAGGTCTGCAAACTCTAGACTATAATGATGTATCTACTTCACTAGCTCAAGATACTGAGACTTTGGAACCAGTTGTAGACCTTTGGAGTTCTAGAACTGCGACAGTTCCATCTCCTGGTTCTCAGAAACTGAAGATTTCGGCAATTGTTAAAGATAGGTATTATTTCAAACCTACTAATACTATTAAGATTGATAATGTTCAAAAACTCACTATCAATCAATCATTTGAGGCAATAACTAATTCTAAAGTAGTTCTTTATAATAATTCTGATGCATTTGTCAATTCTGGTTATGTTGTAAGGCAAGATGCCACCAACATTTATGTTGCGATCAATAATAATTCTTGGACAAATGATCTTAACACTGGTTATCTAAAATTCGAGCAATTTAGTGAGCAATCTACATATGGAATTGTTGGTCCTGTAGTTAGTACTAGCAATGAAATTACAGGGTATACTTTTGCTCAGGTAGGTTTCAATCCTAGTGTTGGTACATTTGCAATTGATCTATCTGCATATAATGCACCTTCTGGTGGTACTAATAATCTAGATCAGTTTGGATTGTTCAAACCATATTCTACCGATGATTACGTTATCCGAATTGATGAACTTTCTGGATCTTCTTCTTTCGCAGTTGGTTCTGTAATTACTCTTGATTCTGGTGATTTTAGTCTCAACGCCGACAATAATGTTGCAACAATCACTAATTTGACTGGAGTATCTAAGATTACGATTGTAACTAATCTTACTAGTATCCTACAAGTAACTGCTGTTGCAAATACTGATGAAGTCTATGTTGTTACTAATTCTAAGCATTATCTGAGACAGGGCGAGAACATCTTTGTCGATGGCAATGTTCTTACTGGAACCTCGGAATATAATGGATCATTTACTACCAATACAATTGTAAGTCCTGTTGAATTTACTTATAAGTTGCCTGCAGTTGCCACCACATCTCCTGCATTAAATGGTATTGGAAATGTTGGCATCTTTGTTAAGTCTCCAACCCTGAAGATGTACTATGGACATAATTATATCTTTGATGTTAGTCATTCCACAATGTTGGGATCTAACTTGTCTTTCTCGAAGGATAACCTTTACAAATTGGAGTATTCTTTCAACTCTATTGAACGTGTTGGCACTCCTGGTAATCCTGGATCCAATGCTAAGTCCACAATTTCATTGAAAGTTGATAGAGGTATTGTTACTAACATCTCTTATTACTTCGATCCATCTAGAACTGGTGCCGATTCTCCTGTCATCTCTGGAAGTTATCTTGATGTTGTAGATTCTCCTTATGCAGGCATTTTTGATATCACTAGTGTTTCAGGTGCTACGATCACAACTGGTGCAGATACATTCAGTTTCCTCTTACTTAATGAACCAGAGGGTGTTGGTGAAATCAGTACAGCATCTTATGCTACAAGTTCTAAGAAAGCAGTTGGTTCTATTTCTGCTGTTAGAATCGTAAACTCTGGTGGTTTCTATACAAGATTGCCTGTTGTTAGCAATATTGTTTCTAACAGAAATATTGAAAGAGTTCAAATTAATGATCCTGGTACTGAATATGCGGTAGGAACTTATAATAGTGTACCTATTTCTGGCGATGGCGAAGGCGGTTTTGTACAAATTACAGTTGCCGATGGTCAAGATGATGAGGGTAATACAATCTCTGGTCAGATTCAAGCAGTTGCAGTGACATCTCCTGGCACAGGATACACAACTGCAACCGTTGATATTGAAGCAATTGATGGCATTCTTGGTGTTGGTGCAACTGGTTCTGGTGCTGAAATTGTAGTTGTCATTCCTCCTTTTGGTACTGGCGCATCAATCTTCACTAGAGGAGATAGCGTTGGTAAGATCAAGAGACTTAAGAATAATAACTTCGGTTATGATTATCCTCATGACTACACTCTGCGTCCTGAGATCACATTCCCAATTAACGCACAACTTAACTCTACTTCTATTCTTGAGAGTATTACAGTATCCGATCCTGGTTCTGGATATACACAGGCACCTGCTGTTGTAATTACAGGTGGTGGTGGATCTAATGCTGTAGCAGAAGCAGTAGTTCAGAATGGCAGACTAAGTGATATCATTGTTAAAGATTCTGGTTCTGGATATTCTTCTGAACCTACTATTTCACTGAAATCTTCTTTCAACTATGTTGTTAATATTGACTTGGGTCTTCTGCAATTTGCATTCCCTCATGGTATTGTAAATGGATCTGAAGTCACTCTGAATGTTGTAGACACTGGTGATGGTGCTGAGTATCCACTTTCTTCTGGTGCTCTGGGTAGATTGAACGGATCTACCACTTATTATGCTATTGCAGGTGCAGCAAATTCTCTTGAAGATGATCAATTAAAACTTGCTATTAGTTCTTCTAATGCTGAACTGGGTGATGCCATCACTTTTGTTAATAATGGTACTGGTCGTCAACAGGTATTGACAACTGCATTTGGTGGTGTTGCTAAAGCAAATGTAATCACTTCTACTTTCTTAGAGGGTGAACTGGTTTATCAGGGCACCACTATTGAGAATGCTACAGCAACTGGTTATATCTCGACCAATAATGGTTGGCAGGTTGGACCTAGAATTGTCAAGATTGTTGATTACACTGGCAACTTCTTAGTAGGTCAATCAATTACTGGTGTGATCTCTAAGTCTTCTGGTATTATCGCAGACCTTAAGATTGCTAAAGGTGTTCTTGAAATTGGTTCTATTACCAAGACAACTGGTCAATTTACTGATGATGTTGGTAAACCTTCTGAGATTGTTCAGAAAATTCAAGACTCTTACTATTATCAAGACTTCTCTTATGCAGTTCGTTCTGCAGTTTCTATCAATGAGTGGAAGGATATTCTTATCAAGAATGTTCACCCTGCATCATTTAAAGTTTTTGGAGAACTTAGTATAGATGATTATGGATTTATTCCTAACAAAGAGACTACTTTCCAAATCACCAAGTCCGTTGAACTTGCACAAGAAGCGATTGTTCCTAATATTCAGAACTTTGCTCTTGTCGAACCTATCTATTCCGAGTTCAACAATACTGAAGTTCTGTTCCGTCAGAAGCGACTGACCTCCTCAGAGAACATTCTGACCTCGACAGTTCAAACTCTTGATAATATCGACCAACTTTTTGATGGTATTGAAACTGCATTCCCACTATCAGTTAGTCAGCAATCTATTATTGCCAACGAGAATCAGTTGATGATTATCTTGAATGGTGTTGTTCAAACACCAGGAACAGCATTCAATGTTATTGACAACCTCTTGGTATTTGCTGAACCCCCACAACCACCAGCAAGTGTTCGTTATATCACTATTACATTCACACCAAAACCTCTAATTGACCTTACATTTAACAATATTAGTGGTATCTTCCCTAATGTCGGTAATGTCATTGTTGGTTCTACAACAATCTCTAGATTCACAGTAACTCAAGTCGATGGCAATGTCATCAGAGGTTTCTATTCGGATCTTGGTTCTGGTAATACTGGATTTATAACTGACGAGTTTGTAACTGCGAATGTTACTGGATTCAACGCAATCTTTGCAACTTCTACTTCGGTTTCAAATCTTGGTCTGTTTGTCTTCGGTGAAACAGTTAGAAACTTTGATGATGATCGTGCAATCGTTGAGCAAGTTAACCTTGAAAGAGGTCAAGAGACTCCTATTTCTCAACTCAGATTTGGTGTTGGACTTGCAACTACAATCTTTGAGGTTGTTGCTAGAAAGGTTGCTAATACTGACGATGATGCACCTGTTGCTGATGGCGAGTTTGTAATCGGTAAGAAATATCAGATGGGTCCTGAGTTGTTTGAAATTGTCAATATCACTCAAGGAACTGATGCAACTACAATCGAAGTTATCAGAGGTGTTAATAATACTGCTGCCCAAAGTCATTTAGAAGACACTCCTGTCTATAAGACTGAAATCTCAGTAACAAATACAATGACTCTGAGTAAGATTATCGGTACTTATCAGTCTACACCTGGTCTTTATTCAATTGAAGATGGAGACATCATCATTGGTCTTCAGTCTGGAGTTGTTGTTGAAGTTCAAACTTCTCAATCTTATTCAGATCCAATTACTAACACTGACTCAGGATCCTTTGAAATTTCTGAAGGTTCTAACTTCTTCGGTCTATTGTTCAACAGAATTGCATCTGTAACGTATCCTAATATCATTCTTGATGATATTGCTACTTCACAAGTAAGCATTCTAGACTTTGATGATAATCTGACACCATATGATATTAAGTTCCCCTCAACAGAACCTATCAGCAACAACATCATAACTTATGATAATGCTACAGGTGCTTTGCTGGACAATGAAACCATTCGTAATTATAAGTTTGAATATGGTAACAATGTTGGAGACTTCCAAGTTTCAGAACCTGCATATAGCAGAAAACTGACATTCAATAAACTTCGTGGTGATGGTCTGTTCAGACAAGGACAGGTAATTAGAACCGATGATACAAAAGCAGAAGTTGTTGGTTATGCACCTGCTGATCAAACGATCTATCTTGGAAAAGTTGGTAGATCAAAAGGTACTGGTGAAGATTATCATCATGCAACCTTTAATGGTAATGCACAACTAGATGTAGACCAAAAGAGATTCGGAACCACCTCATTGCTTTTGGATGGTACGGGCGATTATGTTTCAGTTCCTACTTCCACTGAGTTTGGATTCGGAACTACTGATTTTACAATCGAGTGCTACATTAGACCTGCAAATGTTACTGGTGCGAAAGCAATCATTGACTTTAGAACTACAGGCACAGAACTTTCTCCTTACTTGTACCTTGATGGCACAAATCTGAAGTATTTCGTTAACAACTTGGTTGTATGGAGTGGTACTACTACTCTTGCCGTAGATACTTGGTATCATGTTGCTTTAGTCAAGTCTTCTGGAACCACAAAGGTATACGTAAATGGTGCTTTGGATGGTTCGAGTAATTATGTTGATGGTAATGATTATGGTTCCACAAAACCCCTAAGAATTGGTGCTACCATTGCGGATGGCGACTTCTTCAATGGTCATATCGATGAAGTGAGAGTTTCTACAAATGCACGATACACTGATGCATTTACTCCTCAGCAGGGCATCTTCCAAGGTGACTCTAATGCAGTTCTGCTCATCCACTTCGATGGTGCTGATGCAGCAACTTATATTGAAGATTGGTCTGGTACTGAATCTTTCACTGCTGGAGAGTTCTTTAATAATGATGCAATTCGTGCAACATCTCTAACTAGAGGTTCTTTGGTTAAGGTAACTCAACGTTACTATGATGCTGCGGGTCTTATCAGAAGAAACAAAGATTATATCGCTAATGAAGCGGTGTATCTGATGAAAGAGAAGTTCCCATACTTCACAGTTCCAACAGGCGAAATTGCTTGTGAAGACGACATTCGCGATGTTCTTGACGCACTTATTTCCGACCTTGAAAATGGTAGCAATAGTCACATTTGGGATGCTGCTGCTTTGTATGTCAACAGAGCAGTCAATCCAATTACACTAAGTCATGTTGAAAGTGAAATTAAAGAATCTGTTTGGGTATTTGATAAGGTAAAAGAGATTGCTGAATATATTATCACTAATGATATTTGGGATACTCAGGGAGATCATGGTCTGAAGCAGTTGACTGATGCAACTATCACGGATTCTTCTTATCCTGCTGGTGTTCATACCTTTGTAAGTGGTGTTACTAATGCAATTACTGCTGGTGGTGGAGCATCTGGAACCTTTACTGCTGCATCAGGAACAACATATAATCCTGCAACAGGTGTTCTGGTTATTGAGATTGGATCTCATAGTTTAACAACTTCCAATACAGTTACTATTGCTGATGGTGGTGTAGTCTTCACTTGCGATGCCGATAATAATACATTACAAACTGGTTATCCACGTTCTAGCGATCCTGCATCTGGTCAAGCTCTTGCTATTACTGCAGAGACTGCTACTACAATTACAGTTAATGTTGGCGTTGCAATAAAAGTATTCACTCCTACTGGTGCAACTTATGATGCCGCTACGGGTGACATGGTTCTAACCAGTGCATCTCATGGTTTAGTTGGTCCCACAACTAGTACGCCAACAGGTGCAACTTATACTGCCACAACAGGAGTCATGACTCTTACAATTTCAAATCATGGTTACTCCAATGGTGATAAGGTTCAAATCGTTAATAATGGTTTGACATTCTCCTGTACTAGTGATGGCAATACTCTTAATAAGACATATCCTAGAAGAAGCGATCCTGGTTCCTTGGGATGGTTGAAGATCTCCAACGTTACTACTAATACGTTTGATATTCCTATTGGTACTTCTCTGGATGACTACTATACAGTTAGTGCTGCAACTTATGATCCCAACACTAACAGAACAGTATTAACGATTGGTGATCACGAACTCAGACCTGGAACTTCTATTAAACTTCAGAATGAATCTTTGACATGGACCTGTGCCACTGATAGTAATGGAACTGAGCACTCATATCCTCGCTCTGGCGATGGTAACTATGATACATCGCTCCCGATCTTAAATAATGGTTCTAGTCACGATGTAAGTACTGCAACGTATAACGCTACAACAGGTGTTCTTGTTCTTACCGCTCTGAAGGGTACTATCAGTAACTCTGCGGTTACTACAATCGGTACTGGATATGCTACAGCGACCAACGTTGCCTTGACTGGTGGTACTGGTAGTGGTGCAATTATTAGCATCACTTCAGTTGGCAGTGGTACAGGAGATATTGTTGAGTACGCAGTTACCAATGCTGGTACTGGATACTCTAAGACCGATGTTCTGACAGTATCTGGTGGTAATGGTGACGCTAGAATTACAGTTAGTCAGATCGCTCATGGTTGGTCTGTTGGCGATAAGATTCGCGTTGAAGATGACGCACTTACATTTACATGTGATCAAGATAATAACTACACCAATCACACATATCCAAGAAGCACTGATCCTTTCAGTGGCAGATGGTTGAGAATTAGTGCAATCACTCCTGACACATACACAGTTAATGTTGGTCCTGGTGGTACTGCAGTGAACTCTATTCACACCTTCGTTAGTGCTGCTGCAAATGCAATCACTTATAGAGATGGAACTATCACCATCGCGATGCCAAGTTCTTCAAATACATCGGTTCATACCTTTGTTCGTGATGAGTTAATTGGTGGTAATGGTGCTGTTAAGGCAGGTGGAAACTACGCTCACACGTTTGTCTCTGCAGTCTCAGGTTCGATTATTAAGCAAGGTGATGCAATTACTATCGCAGATGAATCAATTAGATTTACCTGTACTAGTGATGGTAATGATAGAGAACTAGCACATCCTAGAACTTCTGATACTCGTGCTTCCAGAAGAGTTCTTCCTATTACTGCTCACACCACAAATACGTTTACAATTGATGTTGGTGCTTCTCCTGCTGGTCAGCAATATGCACACACATTTGTAAGCGTTGATACTGATGCAATTACAGTTGTTGATTACAACACGTTCGATTGTGCTGATGTTTATGGTACAGCAAGTACACTTCTAGATATCGTCACCGATACTTTAGAAAATGCAAATCTTGCTTCTCCTGTAGATCATCTCGGAACGATCACTAAATCACAACCCACTTATGAATATGTTGGTGCTACAGTTGATGCCTACCTTGAAGTTCCGTTTACAATTACATACTCGGATCAAACAAATGACATCATCTATACAAATCAAATCGATACCGATGGTAAGTATAGATTTAGAGATGCTGCTAATCTGCTCCGTCTGAATACTTCTGCAATTATTGACAAAACATCTTATGATCTTCTGCAGAGATATCCCGATCTTGCTTCTGAGATTCCTGGAAATGCAGATGGTTCTGGTTCTGGCACAGACAGATGCAAGACTGACCTCAGACTAATCATTGCTGAGATCATTAATGATATTGAGATTGGTGGAAATTATAGAACGATTCGTGCTGCTAAGTTCTATCTCGATAGCAACAACGCACTGGTCCACATTGGAAACCAAATCCAGTTCTCCATCTACGCACACAATCGTCTCGCTCATTACATGAAGCAAGCGATTACTGGAGATTTGACTACTGATAATACAGATGCAATTATCACTGGTGATTGGGGTATTACTGACGATGGAACTTCCTCTAGTTTCACACCAACTAATGTTACTTACGATCCTGCAGATGGTCTTTCCGTTATTACTATTGGATCGCACTCACTGAAAGTTGGTTCTTATGTAAAACTTGCTGACAATTCCATCACAATGACATGTGCGATGGATAGTAATGCAACTCAGCACACATATCCTCGCCCTGGTGATTATTCTTCAGGTAGAGATCTTCGTATCGAATCAGTAACTGACACAACAATTACTCTTGATATCAATAAGTCTGGTCCTAACCAAACCTTTACTGCTGGAACTGGCACTACTTACAATGCAGCATCTGGCGAACTTGTATTGAGCATCGGAGATCATAATTTAGAGGTAGGAATGGGCGTTGTCATTACTGACAATTCTCTGACCTTTACTTGTGATTCTGATGGTCATTCTGCACCACAAACTTATCCACGCTCTACTGACCCTGCATCTGGTACATCCAGATCAATTAGTGCAGTAACTAATACTACAATTACGATTAACGTAGGTAATAGTGGAAGTGCTTCTGGTAATGCTCACTTGTTCGTAAGTGCAACTGCAAACTCTATATCACACCTACCTCAAGTTGGTCATACATTCGTAAGTGCATCAACAGGTGCGGTTACCACATCTATCAATTGTGCTGATGTTAGAGGTGCTATTGACACCTTAGTTACCACACTGAATGATGCTTTAGCACCTACTTCTGATGACTTTGCGGTTGCTGCAGATCGTGTTTACTTCAACAGAGATTATATTGCTGAAGAGATCACAGGTCTTACTACAGCAGAATTTACTTATCAACTGAATAATGTAAACTTCCAAGCATTTGTATATCCTGGTTCTACTGGGTTAAGTAAGTGTGAAAGAGATATCAAACTTATAATCCGTGCTATCCTCTCTGATCTTCAGACTGGTGGATCAAATGCTACGATTGACGTGTTCAGATTGTATCTGGATAGCAACAATCACTTGAATCATATTGAAGAAGAACTTCTCCCAACTCTATATGCCTTTGAGCAAATTAAGACTATTGGCGAGTTTGCAATCAAGAATAATCTTCTTGCTCAAGGTGCTACACCTACAACAGGCGACTATGCTGCTCTGTATACCACTGAAACTCCTTACATCGACACTGAAGCGACTATAGACATCAATCAGGTTGTATATCGCTTCCGTGAATTGGTTGATATCGGTCTTGGTATTATTGCACCTGCTGGTCAGACTGCAAGATCTGCATCCAAGAACATTCTGTATAATCAGAACTACTATGATACTGAACTTCAACAGATTGTTAATTCTCAGTTTGGTTTCGGTTCTTGGAGTTATGACACATTCGTTGATGAAATCACCAAGAATGTTGTTCATGATCTAATCACAACAGATACTGATGACAAGCAAACTGCCACAAAGGTTGTTGTAACTAGTGCTTCTGGAAACTTTACTATCGGTGAATTGGTCATTGGTGGTACTGGTGGTGGATACTACAAGGTTCTTGAGTGGGATGAAGATGCTTCGATCCTATATCTTGGCGTTAGACTTGGTGGTACTGCCTTCACTTCTTCTGAAGTTCTAACTGGTCGCCAATCCACAACCACAGCAACCACTTCTAGCACTGGTACTACGTTTGATTGGTATAACAATCCTGGTAATGTACGCACTAGAGATACTGCTGATACTATTACCTCTCTGATTGATGCTGAGATTCCTGGAACTAATCTTTGGACAAACCCCGAAGACTTTGACACTAACTGGACTGGTGCTGGTACTTTCCATACCGCAGATGCGATAGTGGGACCTGATGGAAGTCTGACAGCAGATAAACTCAGAGATACTACTTCAAATAATGTTCACACTAGATCTAGAGATTATAATCTCACCCAACTAGAAACATTTGATACTGATAGTGTTACATTTGACACTGGCACAGAATCGTTTGATACTGGTTCTATTACTGCTCTTCAGAAGTACACTTTATCGTTCTTCGTAAAAGAAGCAGAATATGAAAGAGTCAAGTTTGAATATATTCTTGATCCTGGCACAGCGGGAGAGCAAAGGGCGTTCTTCTCATTCAATATGGATGTTGGAACCAAGGGAAGTCTCTTCCAACCTGGTGGTGCTATCAGAGTTGAGCAAGAGGGTGTTAAGACAATTGCAAACATCAATGTCACCACCATTGCAGCAATGACTGGCACATACACGGGTCTATCAGCACTTGGTGCTGCAGTCGGTACTGGTGCAACCTTTGATGTCACGATTGATCATGAGAACGCTCCTAATACAGCAGTCGTTACTATTAATAATGATGGTATTGCTTATGATGTAGGTGATTCACTTACGATTGTCAATTCTGCTATCAATGGTGCTAATACTTCTAATAACCTCACATTTGATGTAGAGACTATCTTTAATAATGGCGCTGGTGTGATTCCATATGGTGATGGTTGGTATCGTGTTTATATCACGGGCGAATTTGGTTTTGGATTCTCTACACTACAGCATAAAATCCAACTTCTTAATAATTCTGGACAAGAATCGTTTACTGGAACTGGTAGTAATGGGATATATCTCTGGGGTGCAAAACTTAATAAGGGCGAACTTGATCCATATGTTGCTGCTTCTGGTGAGACATTCTTCTCCAATACTGAATACAATATCAAGCAATTGATTCTTAATTCTATGATTGGTTGGATGTCGGAGTCTCTTGATAACTCCTTGACAAATCCTTCACCTCAAACCACAACATATACCTTCTACGATTCTACTGCTGCTGCAGACTACACATCAGAATCTATCAGAAGAAGTATTAGATATCTGTTGGGTATTGTAAAAGAGCAACTGGGTAACACCAATCATGTCAATACCTTTAGTGATAATAGTGGAATTACAATTCCAACATATACCTATGGAACTAGAAATATCCCAACAGGACTTCTAGGTGGAATTGCTCAGACTGAATACTTCTATGGTTCCTACTCAGGAAGTTATGCAGAACTTAAGACTAATACGCTAAATGAGGGTCTTATTGCTAAAGTTTATAAGAGATTCCGAATTGATGGTGACATCACTGATGGTCCTTATACAATGAACGAAGTCGTTCAGAAGCAAGGTGATGCAGCAATCACAGGCGTTGTTTACGGGTTCCATGAAGATGAAAACTTCAAGTATCTTGATGTTGCTGTAACAGCAGGTACGTGGGCAATCACAGACACTATTGAGGGTGCTACAAACACTACCACCGCGCAAATTAGTGCAATCGAAGATAGAATTCATATCATCGATTTCAGAGGTACTTTCATTACCGATATTCCATTCAAGGGATATACTAGCGGTAATACAGCAACTCCTATCACGCTCTTCAACAATAATGCAGCAGTTCTTGCAAATACTGGTGGTAAGTTGACAGTTGATACTGAAGGTCTTACGGGCACCTTCGAGACAACTTCGGTCGTATACCCAAGTACATCTAGAGTTTATCTCGACCTTCAAAGTTATGCAGGTTTAGAACTTGGTGTTGGTGATCGTATTGGTTCTAGTGGTCATCAGAGATTGCAGATATCAGTCATTACCTCTCAAGGTGTTGTCCTTAACAATTTCACAGAAGGCAATCGACTTTACAAAGTTGTCTCTGGTGGTCAGGTCAGTAATGTCTACGGCATTATCACTGGTGTTGATCTTGATAACAACTATGTTTACGTGAAGATGGTTGAGGGGTCACTTACTCTGGGTGATTTTGTTGGTGATTATGGCACCATCGGCGGCGACTTCCCAGTCGGTTATGCAACAATTAGTACGATTGTTACTAACGCTGGTGCTGCTTCTGGGCGTATCCAAAACATCCAGACAATTGGTGGTACTAAGAGACTTTATCTTGCTGATATTCGCGGCACATTCTCAGAAAAAGATGGCATCGTCGGACCTAATGGACATAAGTCTATTATCCTCGATCGCGATGTACTCAAGGGAAGAGTCAAGAGATTCTTCAGAGGATTTGATGGTACGACTACGAACTTCAAACTCAGTACTGGTAATGGCACTCAGTACCTTCCAGATCCTGCTGGACACCTTCTTATCTTCATCAATGGTATTCTGCAACCACCTGGTGCTACTAACGCATTCACCGCGTTCTCCGATCAAATTCAGTTCACAGAAGCACCTGAACCTGGAGCATCGTTCACAGGATTCTATGTTGGTAAACTGAGACAACTGGATGATATCTCGTTTGAGTTTGATTCCTTGCGTCAGTCATTCAACCTTAAGCGTAATGATGTGTTCTACTCACTTACGCTCACGGATGGCGTTCAGTCCACAACGATTCGACCTGAAAATAATATCATTGTCTCGCTCAATGGTGTTATTCAGGAACCTGGTGTTGGTTTTGAAGTTGTTGGTTCTAGAATCATCTTCTCAGAAATCCCTCGCGTAGGTTCTACATTCGTTGCATTCTCCTACGTTGGTTCTGAAGCAGACGTTGACGCTGCTGAAGTTGTTCCTTCTATCGAAGCGGGTGACCTTATCAGTATCCAGGGAGAGACCTCGGATAGAGAAGTTGCTATCATCGAATCTTCCAATTCGCTGATCACCTTCGATTATCTTGGATCAGTCTTTGGTAGAGATGCAGATGCAACAACCACGCTCACTTCTCAATTCATCGACTCGGTTAGAGTCACTGCTGGTGGATCTGGATTTACCTCCAAACCCGCGATTGTTGCATCGTCCATCACAGGATCTGGTGCAGAAATCGTACCACTGATCGGTGTTGCTGGTATTGAACTTTCTGCACCAGGTTCTGGATATCAAGTTTCTACTATCGATGTTGAGACTAGTGTCCCTGATGATTGGACTGCACCAAACCTTGCTGACTATGGCGAGGAATTGGTTGATCCAGAACTCTCATAAATAACTAAAAATAAACTGAGCAAGTAATGTCTAAGCAGGCTATTAACGTTGGTTCGACCGCCAACGACAACACAGGTTCAACCTTGCGTGCTGGCGGTCAGATTATTAATTCCAACTTCGATGAATTATACGCATCGATTGGTAATGGAAGTAGTACGCAATTATCAGTTTCTAGTCCTGCGTTGAATCAGGTTCTTAAGTTTACTGGTTCTCAATTTGAACCAGCAGACTTAGGCACTCTAACCTCGTCTTTAGATGTTAATGGTAATAGTATTATCAGTGCTTCTAATGGTGACATTACCATTAACCCAAATGGCACTGGTGATATCATTCTTAGTTATGGAACTGCCACTGCTACTTTTGATGGTGGCACAAACATACTAGATGTTAGTGGTGTTTTACAATATAAAAATGAATTCTCAACTATTGGTGCTGCTCCTGCAGCAGCAACATATCCTGGTTACTACTATACTGTTGATGGTGATGATAACCCCTATGTAAACATCAATATTACTGCTGGTGGTACTGGAGATGTTCGTGCAAAGTTGATCACTGAATACTCCAGTGTCAATCTATTGTCTGACATTGATACTACAACTACAGCACCTACTAATGGTCAGGTTCTGAAGTGGAGTACCTCTGGTGGTAAATGGTTGCCTGCAGATGATGACTCAGGTCTTTCTAGTGTTAATGTATTCCAAACTTTGAATGCTGACACTGGTTCTGTAACTGCTGACTCTCAGAGTGATAGTGTAACATTTACTGGTGGAACTGACATTACAACAACCATTTCTGGTGATGTAATTACGATTGCCTTTAGTGGAACTATCCCTACTACATTCGCTGCCCTTAGTGATAGTGACATGTCGGGTACTGCTCAGTTTGGGAATCCCACACAGGGCGATTCACTATTCTGGAATGGTTCTGATTGGATTGTTACTCGCAGTCCTATGGTCTGGTGGGAAGTAAATGCTAATGGAACTTCAGACTTTACTTTTAATGGTCCTGGATTCTCTTCGACAGCAAATGATCCAGACCTCTATGTTTATAGAGGATTTACTTATGCTTTTGACAATAGCATTCAGGGTGGTGCTCATCCATTCCGTATTCAAAGCACTCAGGGATTAGCAGGTAATCCTTATACTGCGGGTCAAAGTGGTAGTGGAACAAACGTTCTTTATTGGACTGTTCCTCTTGACGCTCCCAATACTTTATATTACCAGTGTACAATCCATGCAGCAATGCAAGGCTCTATTAACGTTGTAAGTTAACGATAAATGGCAAGAACAGTTCCTGGATCTGGTGCAGTAATCGAACCAATCTTTGATGAGATTTTCGGTGTTCGCGCAGTAAAAGTAAACAATGGTGGTAGTGGGTATGATCCTACTGATCCTCCAAGATTAACTGTTGACGGATGTGGAACTCCAGATACAGAAGCACTTCTTTATCCTATTATCGATGAAGACTCTGGAAAAATTATTCACGTTAGAGTTCTTGAAAGAGGTAGAGGGTATGACCCTCTGAGACTTCAGATTACACCTCAGCAAGAAACTCCTAACGTTATCAACTCTTTTGATATCAATAGAATTTGGCAGACACATCCTAATTCGCCAACTTCAGGTCTTTTTGGGATTACGAATGATAAGAGGAATGATCGCCTAACAATCGTTGCAGACAATCATCCCAAACCCACTTGGTCACTAGCAGAAGCAGCACCTGGCGGTGGTCCATTACTTGACAGAACTTTCAATCAGACATTCATTTACCGAGGCGGTAAAGATGTTCCTTTTGTAGGTTCTAGAGACTTTCAGAATGATAAGGTAGTTGGCATTCTTTCAAATGGTGGGTTGTTACACACACCAGATTGGGGTGGTGATGGCGGAGCAACCCCTGGATTTGCTATTGACACAGTTAAGTTTCCCTATGTAAAAAATAGTGATACTAACGATGTTATTGTAGAAAATAATATTGCATATTATGGTAGTAGTCACACCATCAATGAATTTTCTAATTCAAATGGTGTCTTCCAATGGGGAGATCTAGAGCAATTTACTTGGAATGTAAAAGTTGAGTTTGATAATATCATGCTCAATGTTAGTTTCTTGGATGAAACTATTGGATCTGTTGAGGTAGGTAGATCTGTTGATGAAATTGGTGGTAATGCCAACGGGATCATTTCAAAGATAGTTAGAGATAATAATGGATCTATCACAAGAATTTATTTAAGGCAGGTACAATCAACATTTGAATCCAATGATCAAGTTATTGGATCTAATGGATTTAATTTTAGAATTGATGGCGATCCTGTAGTATTCACTAATGGTGTATTCTATATTGATTTTGGACCAGAGGCAGATGAGTTTGGAGACTTTGCTCCTGGAGTCTATTACATGGCTCCTCAAAATATTAGGGTACAAAAGAATTATCTAATCAACTGGAATCAATCAGATTCTAGTAACTCTGCAGGTCCCCATGGACATCCCATGCAGTTTAGTACAACCCAAGATGGTGCATTGAATAATGGCACTCTATATTATTCAAGCACTGGTGCCTCAGCAGCACCCGCTGCTGATTATGAAAATATCTATCAAGCAATCTTCATTCAGAATGAGGATGAGGTTAATAGAATATATTATCATTGCCAGTTCCATCGTTACATGTCTGGTTATGAAGGCGATGAAGGGTATATGGTTCTCAGCACTGAAACTGAGGAAGAAGAGAGACCTGAAAATGATTATTATGTTAGAGATTTTTATCAGTCTGATGCAAACGATGCATCAACTATTGATTTAAGTAGGCATGTAGATGGACACTCTAAGATTATTGGTATGTCTTATGATGGATATCCAATTTATGGTCCTTGGGGTTACAATGCTAGTAATGCTGTAGCTAAAGAAGTATCTTCATTCCGTCTCAGAACAACTCTTGAGTTGCCTGGTGCTAGAGATGATGTAAGTGATGGGAGTACGACTACCTTTGCTGTTACTGTCTCTAATGGAGAATTTCTCTTCGATGGTTCTCGCCCGTCGTTCCTATTGTTAGAGAGGGGTAATACATACGTATTCAATCAAGATGATTCTACAAATGATTCTGAACATTTGTTCTTTGCAACTCAAGAAGATGGTTGGCATGTAGGTGCTCCTCCTATTATTGGGGATACTACTTACCTTTATTCAGAATCTCATTTTGCAACTTATTACATAGATGGTGCCGAAGTAACATATTCTCAATACCTTAGTCAATTCACTCTTGCATCTCAGCGTGAGATGAGATTCTTAGTTCCTGTAGACGCACCACAAGATCTGTATGTGTTTGGTTACACAACTCCTGGTCTTGGTCTTAGGGTTGTTGTTGAAAATTATATTCTTGGTGACTTAGTACAAGACTATATTTACGATGGTTCAGTTGGTACACTAGATGCTCATAACGGCAAATTTGGCGTAACTCCAGAATATCCTAATGGAACATATGCATATTTTATGACCGAGGATGGCAGTGGAAATCCTGTATATCCATATGCAATTGGTCCAACTTTTTATGGCACTCCTTTGTTTGAGGGTGATCTAGTTCCTGCATTCAGTCAAATATTCCCAACCCAAGCAAAGGGTGATGTAATTTTGAATAACGATGGAACTGTCTCCTATGTCAGAATGACTCAAAAAGGAGATAACTATTTTGGGGATGCTAATGTCAAAATTTTAGGTGGGGAAGGATCTGGTGCTATTGGAAGTGCCGTCGTTCAAACAATCACAGGTCTATCACTGATACAAGCAGGGTCTGGTTATCAGACTCCACCAAATCTTATTTTCCAAGGTGGCGGCGGTGGTGGTGCATCAGGTGCTGCTGAGATTGACGCAACAGGTAAAGTTACTAGTATTAATATTTCAGATGCTGGTGAGTTTTATCAGGAATCTCCGTTTGTTTTGATTAGTGGAGGAGGTGGTACTGGTGCAAAAGCAGTTGCTAATATCAATCAAGGTCAATTAAGTAGTATTGAAGTTACCGATCCTGGTAGAGGTTATACATCTTCTCCAAATATCATCTTTACTAAAATTGTAAATCTTAAGAGAAAAACTAGATCAAGACAGGCGTTCAATTCTGGTATTAGATATCTTACTGGTATTACTAAAAATGTTACTACTAGTGATACTGATATTTTTGTTTCTGATACCTCTGCTTTCCCTGGATCAGGTGAACTCTTACTAGGAACAGAAACCATTGCATATACTTCTAAAGCAAATGGTAAGTTCTCTGGATTAACCAGAGGAGTTAATTTTAACTACGATCAACGTATCATCTTAGATAGTGTTCAAGTAGACTCTGACGGAATTTCCACATACAACTTTAATGTCGGTGATAGAGTTATCCGTAGGGTTGAGAGCTCATCTAACAAAGTTGCTAAGGTTTATGATTGGAATTCTACTACCAAAGAACTTTTAGTTACCTTTGAAGTTGATGAACTAGCATTTATTGATGCTGGTCTCCCATCAACTGATGATAGTATCGTTCAGTTTGATGCTGGATTGTATAGCAGCACTACTGCGGCACAACTGCCTCACGTCATTCTTACTGCATCTGGAGAAGAAATTAAAACCCTCACTGAACCTTTATCTGCACTTGCCAATAGTAAGTTTGAGGATAACGATGAGAATGAAGATCCAAATAACCCTGGAACATTCTTGGGAGATGGTATTGCGGATCTAGTAAATACTTCCACCGAATACGAAAATCAAATCAATCTTGATGGTGGTATTGTTTTGGGCGAACCTGGTGAAGGTGGAAGAGACTCTAAATATGGTATTGAAGAAACTCAAGGTGGTCAGAACACTACCCTGTTCCAAGTTGGTGACAACATTAAAGATGGTTCTATTCCATTCAAATATGCAACTATCGTTACTGCAGGTGGATTAGCAGAGGGTGTTCCTCATGTTGGACTTCTGACGATTAAACTAGATGCTAATAATACTAATGGTCAGAACTTTAGTGTTAATGAAGTTATTACAGGACAAACTTCGGGTGTTCAAGGAACTGTCGTTTCTTGGGATCCCGTCAATTCAATTCTTGTGGTTCAGGATATATCACCATACAATACTGGCGATACAAACGTTGGTATCAATGGATTCTTGTATGAGTTCTCTGATAAAGGAACAATTGTAGATTTCTATATTCAAGACTCGGGAACTAACTATAGTGCTGTTCCAACAGTTGGTATTGAAAATATAGGAGATATTGAGGCAACTGCAACAGTAAATATGACAACTGCTGGAGATCAAGTTGAATCTCTCACTATTACCAATGGTGGATACGGAATTGTTCAGTCAGTTGATGGTACATACCAAACGCATCCAACGATTACATTTGCTAATAATGCATCAGATACCACTGGATCTGGTGCTACAGCATATGCAATTTTGGGTGGAGAGGATGTTCTTGGTACAGGTGGTGCGCGTTATAGAATCAAGAGTATTGACTATCAAACAATTGTTCGCTCACAACCTTCATAAATAAACAAGAGGACAATAATCCCTTAGGAAATGGCAGCTCTATTAACTGATCAATTTAGAATTTTTTCTGCGAAGAAATTCATCAAATCTCTGGAAGGTCCCGTTGCCACTCAAAGTGACGATGCGGCAGGAACTTCTAGGGATCGAGTATATTTGTTTATTGGAAGACCTCAAAGTTGGGACAATGAAAATTCACCACCACAGGCGGTAGATTCATTTTCTCAATTTTCGGATTCTTACGATGACATGATTTCTCTGAAGAGAGTCCTCGCTTCGGATACAATTCAGGTTGTTCGTCGTATTGACTGGGTTTCTCCTGAAGAAACTACTGGTGGTCTTGGTTTTACATACGATATGTATCGCCATGATTATTCCCCTTCAAAAACTGCTTCCTCTGGTGCTACCAAACTTTATGATTCGGATTTTTACGTTGTAAACTCTCAGTATCAAGTATACAAGTGCATTTACAACGGAACATCACCTTCGGATCCTAACGGAAAACCCTCTACTATTGAACCTACTGGTACTTCTACATCTATTATTACAACTGGAGATGGTTATCGCTGGAAGTATATGTATACTATCCCAGTTGCATCCGTTCTGAAATTCTTCTCTAATGATTACATGCCCGTTTTCACTAATGATGCGGTTAGAACAAACGCAGTTGCTGGTGAAATTGATACAGTTGTAATCAACTCTGCTGGTGCTGGTTACAATAACGGCACATATGATAACGTTGCTATCAATGGTGACGGAACTGGTGGTCGTGTTTCTATTGTTGTTGATGGTGGTAAAATCACTGCTGCAACAGTTACATCAGGTGGTACTGGTTATACCTTCGGTAAAATTAGTGTCAACGCTGTAACAGGTATTGGAACAGGAACTGCAGGTGAAGTTGATGTCGTCATTCCACCTCCAAGTGGACATGGTGCCGAATCCGTTGTTGAACTTGGTGCTTTCCGAGTTATGATCAACGCTAAACTTTCATATGATGAAGGTGCTGGAGATTTCCCGATCGATAACGACTATCGTCGTATTGGTCTAATCACCAACCCATTGAAGTTTGGTACTGAAGAATTGATTTCTGACCTTACAGTTTCTGCAGGCAAGGCAATCATCTTCTCTCCAACATTCCAAGGTAATTATGTTCCTGATGAAATTATTACACAAACTCGTGTCGTTGGTGGAACCAACGTTACTGCTCGTGGTCGTGTTATTTCTTGGAATCCCACAACTAAAGTTCTGAAGTATTATCAGAATTCTGTCGATGGTATTTTCCCTGAAGTTACTGGTACACAGAATGAGTTTGATGGATCAAACGTCATTAGTGGCGCAACGTCTGGTGCTGCTGGTCAACCCGATGTTGCTTTCCCCGAAGTTCCTAATTCGTCTTCTAGGACAATCAACAACACCGAATATGACTTGGGCATGAAATTTAATAATGGATATGCGAAACCTGAAATTAAGTCAAACAGCGGTCAGGTTGTTTATATAGATAATAGACGAGCAATCAGTCGTGCAAACGACCAGGTAGAAGACATCAAAATCGTAATCGAATTCTAATGGCACAAAATACCAATCTCAACGTTACACCTTACTACGACGATTTCGATAAGGATAAGAATTTTTATCGAGTATTGTTCCGTCCTGGATATCCTATTCAGGCGAGAGAACTTACTACGATGCAGACTATTCTGCAAAATCAAGTTGAGAACATGGGATCTCACCTCTTTAAAGAGGGTTCGATGGTTATCCCTGGTCAAGTTGGTTATGATTTAAATGTAGCAGCAATTTTACTTCAAGAGTCTTTCCTTGGCGCTAACGTTGAAGACTATAGGTCTCAACTTGAAGGAAAGATTATTGAAGGTCTTACTACTGGAGTTCGTGCTAAAGTTCTGTTTACTCTTTCGGGAGCAAACTCAACTAAAGGTTACATCACAATTTATGTCAAATATCTAACCTCTGGTGATGACCAAGAAACTGCTGATGAAGAAGCAGTAGAATCACAGATCACTTTCCAGAACAATGAGCAATTGATTACAGATACCGAAATTACTTTCGGTTCTACTTTGATTGAAATTGGTTCTCCTTTTGCTCAACTTCTTCCTACTGAAGCACTTCAGGTAGGTTCAGTTGCTTACGTACAAGAAGGTGTATATTATATTCGCGGTTTCTTTGTAGATGTACCATATCAGTATATTCTACTCGATCAGTATGGTTCTTCTCCTGAGTATAGAATTGGTCTCGAAATTTTAGAATCTATTGTTACTCCTGAAGATGACCTATCACTCAATGATAACGCTGCAGGCACATCTAATTATGCTGCTCCTGGTTCTCACCGATTCAGAATCACTACAAACTTAATCAAGAAACTTCTTGATGATGATGCTGATAAAGATTTTATTGAACTACTCCGTATTAATGGAGATACTATTGAAGAGATTCTTACGAGAAGTGCATACGATGAACTGGAAAAGACATTTGCACTTAGAACCTATGAAGAATCTGGTGACTATGTAGTTCAAGATTTTGACATTGCTGTTAGAGAGTGTCTTAGTGATGGTTTCAATAATGGTGTCTACGAAGCTGGAGAAACTACTGAAAGTGGTAACACTGCTGCAGAAAGTTTATATACAATTGAATTTAGTCCTGGTACGGCATACGTTAAGGGATATCGAGTATCTACCATTTCTTCCACATATGTAGACACTCTAAAACCTAGAACGTTCTTATCAAAAGAAAACTCAATCGTCTCTTGTCGTTTGGGTAACTATAATGATGTCAATAATACGTTTGGTCATCTGAATCTATCTGGAGATAGTCTCACTAATGCATATCAAACTATAGAATTGCGTGACACATATACTACAACTCCTGGAACTGCTGCTGGAAATAGAATTGGTTTTGCAAGAGCAGCAGGTTATCAGTTTGTAGATGCAACTGATGGTTCTTTTGCTACGCAAGCAGATAATTTATATCGAACATATATGTTTGATATTCAGATGTTCACTAGAATTCAGTTATCAACTAGTCAAAGTGTTGTTGCTGGTTCTCAAATTGTTGGTAAAACTTCTGGAACCAAAGGTTATATTGTTGATGCAATTTCATCAGCAAACCATATGGATGTTTATGAAATTGAAGGATCATTCCAACAGGGTGAAATGCTAACTGTTGATGGTCTTGATCTTGATACTATTGAGATTGTATATCCTTATAAACTATCCGATGCAAGGCAGATACTTGCTAGAGATGAAGGCAGTGCTGTTATTGAATTTACTGCAGATTTTGGACTCAAGGATGAGCAAACTATTCAAGGTACTACCTTTACATATGATGCAACTGGTTCTGCTGAAAAAATTACGGGTCTAAATTCTAATTTTGCCAGAGACCTTAGGGCAGGCGATAGAATCTTCTTTAGTGCTGATAAATTTGTTGATGTTGATAAAGTTGATCCTAGTAATCTAACATCAGGTAATCCTAGTACAATCTTTGATTTTGGTGAGCAAACAGTTGATGTAACACCTGGTGCAGGTAGTGCGGCACCTGATGCAGGAACATATAATGGTTTGATTAGAAAGAGAGCAAAACTAGAGGCAATTGAGGAGGGAGATCTTCTGACTCCTATGCCCAAACCATATGTTGCTAGTATTTCTGACGAATCTTGTGTTGTAAGAAGAACGTTTGATGCTAAGAGTGTTCAAGCGGGTGCTAGTGATTCTGTCTCCGAGACTCTTCCTGATAACCAGCAGTTCGAGAGTATCAGTAATGAAAATGTAACTTGTACAGTTCTTGCTGGAACTAATGGAACTTATCCTGTAGGTAGTAATGTTCCCATTTTGACAGGCATTTCTAATGCCGCTAATATTGGATACACTACTCTAAATGCTGAACAGAGTACAATTACAATTGCCAACCTGGCAAATATTACCAGTGTTAAGATTACTGCTTCTCTCTCTAAAAATGTTACCGAGAAGAAGACTAAGACACTTCAACAAATGTGGTGCCATAAAGTAGTCAGAACTATCGAGAATAGAGATAAGCAACTCTATGGTCTTGCATATTCAAATATCTTTGGTACTAGAATTGAAGATGATGAGATCTCTCTTGGTGTAGTTGATGGATTTAAGATTCATGAAATCTACGAATCTGATGATGCAAATGATCCTGTAGTTCCTTCTGTTACTCTGGTTGAACCTGTCTTCTTTGCAACTGGTAGTATTGTAACTGGTTCTACTTCTGGTGCAACGGGTAGAGTTATTGATTTCAATTCTACCAATTTAAAACTAAGTATGGTCATCTTGAGTGGCATATTCCAAATTGGCGAAACTTTAACTGGTTTTGATAGTAACAACACAGCAATTAGTGCTATTGTTGATGACTCGGCAACATCTGTTATTACTGGTTCTAAACCAATCACAGATCGTTATGACATGTATAATGGTCAAACGAATTATATGTATAGAACAGCAACACTCAAAAGAAGAAAGGGAGTTGTTAAACCAATCAGAAAAGTGATGGTAGTCATGGACTACTTCACCCATGGTGCTGGTGGTGATTATTTTGCTGGTGGATCATATCAGAACATTGATTATTCAGACGTTCCATTCTATGAAGGTCTATACCTTTCAGATTATCTTGATTTCCGTCCTGGTATTCCCAATCTTTACAATTATGGTTCAGGTACACTTTTAGATCCTGCATTTATTACATGTTCTAGTCTAGACTTTAAGTCCAGAGTATTCCCAACATCAGGTTCTCCTTCTGCAACTCTTCTTGATATTCCTGAGGATAACTCTAACTTTAGATGTGATTTCTCCTGGTATATTGGTAGAATCGATAAGATCTTTATCGATCAAGATGGTGAATTTGAAGTCGTTAAAGGTCTTCCATCAGAAAATCCTGAGGAACCTGATGATCTAGAAACAGGTATGCTTCTGGCAACCCTGACATATGCACCTTATGGTTTCGATCCAGATGAAGATGTTGAGATTCAAGCATCTGATAATAAGCGTTTTACCATGCGTGATATTGGTGCGCTAGAGAAGAGACTCGATCAGGTTGAATATTACACTTCATTGAATATGTTGGAGTCTGATACTATTAGCACAGAAGTTTTGGATGCTGATGGTAAGAGTAGACTGAAAAATGGTTTCATCGTTGATGACTTTACAGATCATTCTAAGTCTGATACTGACAATGAAGATTATAATGCTGCATTGGATTTTGAAGACGGCATTGCTCGTGCCTCACACTATACAACCAACTTCCCACTTGAGATTAATGATACTTTAAGTAGTAATGTTGACTATCAAGCAGAAGGTGATGATGATGATGTAAGACCTCTGGTAACTTTGCCATATGAAGAGGTAGTCATTGTCGATCAACCTTATGCATCTCGTGTTGAAAATGTTAATCCATTCAACGTCTTTGCGTTTATTGGTAACATTGTTTGTCTCCCTGCTTCTGATGACTGGGTATCCACTAGACGATTGCCTACAAGAGTTACCAGAATTGAAGGTAACTTCTTAGCAACTCGTAGGAGACTTCGCACAAATGCAAGAGGTTTTGCTCCTATTCAGTGGGGTTCTTGGAGAACTACATGGAGAGGAAGAAGAAATATTCGTAGAAGAAGATGGAACTCTGGTCAGCGTTCTGCTTGGGGTAGAGGACGTGCAACTCTAGAGAGGAGAACAGTAAGAGTAACCCGTCGTCAAGTTAGACGAGGTGTTAGAACTAGGGTTGTACCTAGAATTACACGTCGTAATATGGGTGATAGTGTTGTCTCACAAACGGCAATCTTCTGGATGAGGTCTAGAAATATTAGAATCACTGCAACTAGGATGAAACCTAGAACTAGATTCTATTGTTACTTCGGTAAGCACAATATTACAAAATACGTAACACCTAAAATTATTGAGGTTATTAAGAACCCAGCAACAGATAATAGAACTAATTCCACACCATTCCAACCTGGTGAGACAATTAGAGGTAGTAGGAGTAAGTGTCGCTTTAAGTGTCTTCGCCCTGATAACTGGTACAGATCAACTACTGGTGTTGCTTACAACCCATACGATGATGAACCACTGCCTTCATCATATTCTGCTAATACTAATGTTATCAACCATAACGTTGCTGCTCTTGCTTTCCGTGGAAGAAAAAATGGTCGTTATCGTGGAAACATGCAGGTCGGAGAAGTTCTGATTGGTATGACTTCAGGCGCACGCGCAGTTGTGCAACGTCGTAGACATATTACTGACAGATATGGTAAGTATAGAGGCAACTTCTTTATTCCACCACCACGTAGAGATAACAATCCACGTTGGAGAACTGGAACACATACTCTCCGTATGACAAGTGAACCTAAGGACTCTAGAATTCCAGGTGCAGTTGCATCAGCGGGTGAAGTTGAATTTACTGCATCTGGTACTCTGCGTAGAATTCGTAGAAATGTCGTTGCAGTTAGAAATGCTGCCATTGTTAGAGATACAGTTACTCAACGTAGAACAGTTCGTTCTACAAGAACATCAACCAGACAAGTTGGTTGGTGGGATCCCCTGGCACAATCCTTTATTATTGGTACAAAGGGTGGAATGTTCTTAACTAGTGTTGATGTTTACTTCCGTAGTAAAGATGCGAGAGTTCCTATCAATATGCAAATTAGAACCATGGAGAATGGTTATCCAACCACAACCATCCTACCTTTTGCTGATATTACAGTTGAACCTGATGATGTAAACATCTCAGAAACTGGTGCGGTTGCTACTAGATTTACCTTCTCGGCACCAATCTTTATTCCTCAGTCTATTGAACATTGTTTTGCTTTGTTCTCAGACTCTAATGAATATCAAGTTTGGATCTCTAGAATGGGTGAAACAACAATTGAAGGGGATCGAACAATCTCCGAACAACCTTATGCTGGTGTTCTCTTTAAATCTCAGAACGCATCTACTTGGACTGCTGACCAGTATGAAGATCTTAAGTTCCAAATTTATAGAGCGAAGTTTACACCAGGAGTAGCTGGTAGACTTGTCTTGAATAATTCAGATCTTGATGTTGGTAATGAAGGTATTGATGATCTTGATATCGATGCTATCGAAACTCTAAATCCACTATTGTCTCTGAATTTGAATTCAGGAACACTACCTTATACTATTGGTGCTAGAATTTATCAGAAGACATCTTTGGCAGAGGGTACGATTGCTTCAGTCACAACTACTTCAGGTAGTGTAATTCTAAATGTTAGGGATGTTACTGGTACATTCCAGCAAGGTGAAGATACTGGTAGTGATGTTACTTATCGTTTGGTTTCTTCTAAAACTACTGCAGCTATCACAACTACTGGTAGTGGATCATTTACTGGTCCTGTTGGTTCTACTGATGGTGAAGTTGTAACAGGTGCTACATCTGGTGCCACTGCTGAAGTAGTTAGTTATGATTCAGGAACTGGTGTTTTGAATGTTAGATATGCATCCAAACCATTCACTGCTGGTGAGAATATTACTGGTGCAACTTCAGGAACTACTAGAGCGCATAATACTGGCGTAGCAATTACTTACGCTGGTGATGCTGTTGAATCTTCTGCAATCTCAGATTCGTTTATTGATGCTACAATCAATTTTGCTAGCACTCAAAAACGCGTCAGAGTATATCAATCTAATCATGGTATGCATGACCCCGACAATAATGTCATTATTGAAGGTGCAATCTCAGAGATTGCTGACACTACATTGACTGCTGCAGTTGATGCAACAGGTTTGTCTTTGTCAGTAAATGATGCAACAGCATTCCATAAGATCGTCAATGGTCTTTCAATTGGTACTGATAATCCAGGATACTTGAAGATTGAAGATGAAATTATGGAGTATGAGTCAATTAGTTCTGATGGTAAAACTATTACCCTTAAGTCTAGTGGTCGTGGAACTTCTGGTACTACTGGAGTAAGTCATGCTAGTGAATCGGTAGTAGAATGCTACAACTTAGATGGTGTACCTTTGACTCTTATCAATAAAACTCATACATCTATTGTTAATCCAACTCTAGATACATATGAACTTGAAACGGGCAAGATTGCTTCTCAAGGTATTCTTGGTGGTGGAGAAGAAATTTTTGCTACTAAGAACATCATGTATAGCATCATCGCACCTTCTATTACTACGATGATTCTGCCTAAGACGAGTATCAGTGCTCGTGCAAATATGATTTCTGGCACATCTATCAATGATGGAACTTCTATGCTTCAGAATTCTTTCGTTAATACTGGTGAGTTCTTTGATCTTGATCTATCAGAGGACAACTACTTCGATACTCCTATGCTAATCGCTTCGGAAATTAACGAACAGAATGAACTGGCGGGTGCTAAGTCGTTTAGAATGGATATTACCATGGAAACGACAGTAGATAATCTATCTCCTATCATTGATACTGATAGATTCTCTATCATTACAACTGGTAATAGAATTAACTCTCCGTCTAATCCTGATAATGCTAGACTTGCTAAGGGCGATCCTCATGAAGCAGTCTATATTTCTAAGATTGCAGAACTGACTAATCCATCTGGTGCCATCAAGTTATTGTTTACGGCAAACCGACCGATAGACACTGAAATTAAGGTACTATATAGAGTGCTTCCTGATGATTCTAACGATTCAATCGAAACCTTTGGATTTGAATATTTCCCAGAACCTGCTGATGGTACTCCTGAAGCAACTGATATTGAAACATTCAGAGATTATGAGTATGAGGTTGATGGAATTAAGTTCAAGCAGTATCAAATTAAGATTCTGTTTGTTTCTGCAAACCAGGCATATTCACCAGTAATCCAAGATCTACGTGCTATCGCTCTTGCTGCATAATGAGTAAATTACATATTGAAGGACATGATCAATGGAGAATGGACGAAGAGTCTGGCTCCATTGAACTTGTCAGCAAAACTGAATATGAAAAGTACATGCTTAGGATTGAATCTGAAAAAAGAAAGAAGGAGCAAGAAAAGACTTTACAAAACGATGTTGATGTGCTAAAGTCTGAGATGAGTGATATCAAGTCACTTTTACTAACGTTAGTTCAAAATCAAAAAGGTTAAATTATGACGATTGAAAAAGTTTCTCAACCTGATATGTTGGTGCAATTCCAAGAAAAATTGAAGACGATTCAAGTAGAAACCCAACAACTTGCTGCTAAAATTCGTGAGAATGAAACGACAGCATTGAAACTTCAAGGTGCTATCGAGACACTTCAATATTACAATCCTGAAGAAACTATGTCGGATACTCCCGAAGAAGTGGAAGAAGAAACCGCAGAATAAGACTTGGGGGCAACTGCCCCCTTTTTAATGACATAAATAACTTGGAAGCATAATCTTATAGAGTTGTCGTAAAAAATGGCAAATAGAATTCAACTAAGAAGAGGTGGCGCTCAGGAATGGGTCAACTCCAACCCTACTCTGGCACAAGGTGAACTTGGAGTCGAACTCGACACGGGTCGGTTCAAAATTGGAGATGGTGTTAGCGCGTGGAATAGTTTACGATATTCTCGACCTGTTGAAGCAACTACCGCAACTGCAAATACTCTTGTACAAAGAGATGCAGATGGTAATTTTTCTGCAGGTACAATCACCGCAACTCTGATCGGTAATGCTTCCACCTCACAAAGATTATCTACAACTCGACAGATTCAGTTAACGACTGATGTTACTGCTGCAGGAACTTTTGATGGTTCAACTAACCTCAACTTAGTAGCAGAATTAGCACGTCTTTCATCTCTTCCTCACTACAATGCAGGTGATGCTTCTGTAACTGCAACCTATACAAAGGTCACAGTTGACCAAAAAGGTAGGATTATAAATGCTTCAAACCCCTCATCTATTGCAGATTACAATCTCGATGGTACTGTAGAAGGTTCTTCTGCTCAACCATATGACCTTGATCTGGTTGCTGTTGCTGGTCTTAATTCAACTGGTTTTATCAGTAGAGCAAGTGCTGGTAATATGGTTACCAGAAGTATTCTTGGTACTGCTACTACAATTCAGATTGATAACGGATCTGGTGTTGCTGGCGATCCAACAATCAATCTTATTCCAACGTTGGTTGTTCCTGGTGATTACAATACAGAATCTCTCACATCAGTTGATGCTCTTGGATCTAGCAACGAACCATTTGGCACAGAAACTGTTAACGCATCAAAATATACAGTTGATCAATATGGTAGACTGACAAGTTCAACAAACGTACCTATTGCTACTGCTACCGAGGGTAGTAAGTATGCGGCATATGCAGCAGGTACAACGTATGTTAGATATAATATTATTGAAGATAGTAGTAAAGTATATCAAGCAATCACAGGAATCGCTGCTGGTGGTGGTGCTCCAACTCATACTGATGCTACAGATGCTGGTGGATGGAGATATCTCGGTGCTGCATTAGTAGAGCAGAAAGGACTTGCATCTTTCGCACAAGAAGATTTCGATGTTGACAGCAACGGACATGTAACTATTGCTGCTGTTGGCGTTGATAATACACAACTACAGAATAATAGAGTTTCTTTTGCTGATGGAAATACAAAAGAAGATTTTGAACTTGATCAAGAACTTACTGCAACCACTGGATACAGAGGATTCAATTATCTTAACTATCTCAAAGTTAATGATACAAGCGGCAATCTACTTGTTGGCGCTAACAATACGGGGGACGGCGGAGCTGGCGAACTTGATGTTAACGTACGGTCGTATTTCTCTGACCCTGACATTAATCTTGACGGCGATGTTAATCAGACACTGGATAAAACTGGGGATGGTAACCTTACCCTCCAGTTAACTCAGGATACTGCCACAAATAGAAACTTTAATATTCTGACAACCAATGCTGGTTCTGGATCTAGCAACATTATTATTACTGCCGAAGATACCGTACAGATTAGTGCGTCAGAAGCAGCGGGTAAAGTTCATGTAGAAGATTATAGATTCCAGGCAAACTACCTTGGCACTACTGATGCAACTATGCATCTTGATCCAGGTGATGATCGTGCAATCACTGGTCTTGTTCGTATTCATGGCAATCTTCAGATTGATGGTACTACAACTACAGTCAACTCTACACAACTGACTGTAGATGATGTCACCATTCTGCTTGGTGGTGATACTGTACCTACAACTGATGACAACTTAGATCGTGGTATTGAATTCAACTATTATGATAGTGAAGCACGCTTAGGTTTCTTTGGTTGGGATACTGATTATGCTGATCTGGGTGCCCATGCTGGCGGTTTCCGCTTCCTTCATGCTGCTACAAATACTAATGAAGTCTTTAGTGGCACTGACTCTGGTATCATTGCAGGTAATCTAAAACTTACAACTGGTACTGCATCTACAACTAATACAACTGGTGATTTGGTTGTTGCTGGTGGTGTTGGAATCACTGGTGCGGTTAATATTGGTGGTCTATTAGATGTAGATAGCACTCTTCGCGTTCATAGCACATCTCGTTTCGACGATACGATGGTGCTCCATGGTGCTTCTAAGTCATTACAATTCCAGAATGGTTCTGGCACAGTTAAGTCAGAGATTCATACAACCTCAGGTAATGCTGAGTTTGGTGGTATCTTAACAGTTACTGCTGCTTGCGATTTCAATAGCACATTGAATGTTGCTAGTTCTGTCCACTTTGAAGCAACTGATGAACCCACCTTTGCAGTGAATAGTGAAACTGGTGTTTGGGAAATTCAATCTGCTGACTATGGATCATTCCGATTTGATGGTGGTGGATATATTGCTGGCGACTTTATGTTTGACAGCGACGTTGTTATCAACGGC
>Ga0181412_1000030_pt1 | contig 48517 bp, 59 predicted proteins | sample 35SPOviralmetaG_FD_130113 | JGI IMG/M metagenome (GOLD analysis project Ga0181412, IMG submission 130113) | Marine viral communities from the oligotrophic San Pedro Time Series (SPOT) site, San Pedro Channel, CA, USA - 35 SPOT_SRF_2012-08-15 | ecosystem: Environmental > Aquatic > Marine > Strait... | reverse complement strand
GTCAGGCACTCCCTTTCTCGCGCCCTCTGCTTTCATCTTTGCGGCAACCACCTTATGTCGTTCGCCACCGTTAGGCACTGCAAACAACATTTTGTAGCGAGGATCAGTATGACCCCGCTTCGCTGCCCAGCAAAAGATTGCACATTGATGACCATGCTCTGTATTGCACTTGGCAAGTTGCTCAGGACTCATATCTCGGACATCCTTTCTCAAGTAGGTAAGTGTTTAAAACTTCGTGGACATTAAAGGGATCAGGAAACCTGTGCTGTATGGTTGCCAAGTATCTACCAAAAGAATCAGACTTGCGTGTGGTTACGATCAAATCGTATTCGACAGTGTCATCTGGCTTTTTAGTTTGCTTTAGCCAATCCCTAGTCACATCACGCCAAGCCAAACCGTCTTCTTTTGTGTAACCCCGTAACTCAGGGGTATTAACATCCAATAGTCTGATTCGCTGGCGAGTAGTCATTTTGAAGCCCAGATCAATAATTAAATCAACCGTGTCTCCGTCATAAGCACCCTGCGGGTATTTTGAGTCATCTATCCTTGCAAGGTATTCATACATTTCTTTTCCTACAAATTGCGTGGGTAAATAGAATCCAAGTAAGCCTGAGTTTCTTCTTGATCTCGACCGTAATCCACAAATGGTTGCGCACGTTGGAAGTCAGAAGCAATGTCGGCCAAAAGCAAATGACCTTTCTTGCAGTTCTTGTAAATGTGAATAAACAATTCTGGATTGTCTTCTGTCACATTTTTAATATGTCGGACTGTCGGCCTAATCCAAACTCGCTCCGTCCACATTCGCATAGCTTTGTTAGTTTCAGTCTCACCCTTCTGGATATTGACCGTTCGCTCAGTTACTTCTTGAAACCAGCCAGGAACAGGGTTGTAACCCATATTGACCGCCAAATGTGGATGTTCTTCTGAGCCTTCCTCAAACGGACTCGCCTTCTCAACAGAAAGACCGTCGATAATCCCCTGATCTGCGTTGTTACAGCCAATTACGTCACTCGTAATGCCATTGTTTAAATTCGTTGTCACTGTCATCCAGTTGCAATACTTGCAGATAAATGAATTGACATAACCAATACGCTCGAAGTGCATACTCATAGGTGATTTCCTTTAAAAGTTCTGGACGAAAGACGTAGTATAGCGTCAAACCTATACATGAAAAGCCCTCAGATTTCTGGGGTGGTATTTTTAGAAAACTATTTGAAAAAGCTCTAAAATCTCAGCGGTGTATTTTGGTGGGGTCGCTAGGCTTTTCCACAATGTGACCCCCCCACCCACCATGTGGACATGACCACAATATGGGCCTCCGTCCACATCATAAACATCGTCCACATCGTGAACAAACTTCCATATTGTGGAAATCCGATTCACCAGATCCGAGCCAATCTCATTATGAGAATAATTTCAAAATATAGGTTTTTGGCATAAGACATGCAGGGAAATATCGCGTCTCATTATGAGACATGTCTCGAATTTCAAAATTAGTGCGAAAATATAAACCGTAAAACATCATATAGACGGTTTACGGTTGGAATTATCAACACTAAAAATAGGCCATTTCGATCAGATCGCACGATCGGCATCGATTGCGGCATATCGTATGCATTTTGAGATCCGGCCTTGAATAGCCATTTATGGCGATCTGAGAGGATGCGATTTTCAGCAAAATTGGCCGATTTACGACCACCGATAACGACCAAAATCACCCACATGAAACCATGCAAGAATGCAATTCGTGATCAAAGTAATACCAAGTAATCAGAGAGAGAGAGAGAGAGTTATTTAACCGGATCTCTCACACTTTGCGTGATCACATTGCGTAACGTGATTACGTATTGAAATCATGGGCAAAAACGGTGGTTTTTCTCGATACGATTTTGACCGTAAACAAGTATCTCAAAATAATCCTATATAAATACAAATTATATGCCGATACCTATATACAGGGTTGGAGATCTATGCTCTAACTACTGTTGGATATTTCGGTTATCCGAATTACTGATCTTTGAAAATTTAGCTCTCACTTGTGGGTAGAACCACCAACAACGCTCACCCGATTTTGGGTGAGTGTGATTGGTTGTTTTACTTTTACTCTCTCACAAGGAAAATTTTCAATGGCAACTTTATTTCTCCAACGTAATGGCGAACTATCAACTACCGGTTGTATTGAGTCTTCAGGCTTGCCGATTCTTATTCATGAGGATCAACAGGATCTGGATTCTCTAATGGTTCTGATTGGCTCTCTCGATCGCTCTGGATCTGGTAAGTATTACTTAAACCGTTTACAGGTTGACGATTTAGATCCTTACGGTGGATCTTATTTTAATTTTGGCGATCTGTTGGGTGTTCAAGATTACTGCAATGAAAAACTTGATTTGATCAAATCAAACAGATCTTAGAACCACCAAACGCGCTCACCCGATTCTGGGTGATCGCTCTTGGTTGTTTTATCTTTTTACTCTCTCACAAGGAATTACCAATTATGATCACTGGCACAAAATGCAATATCACTAACTATCTTTTGGTTTCTGAGATCATCAAAGTTGATCCAAGTTGCTATCCGGTTCGATTTGTCATTTACGATCGACCCGATCAAGTTCATCGGTATATCGTTCACACTGAATGCATGGACGGGATCACAGATCAGTCTAATTACATCACCCGATATAATGGGTGCTACGTTTCAGATCTGGATCTTGCAATCAAAGAATTTTATTCTCGAATTGATCGCGCTCGATTTAATCGTGATACATACGCTAATCACAATTATGAAAGGATCTGTGAAGATCTTTCACACAATTACGCTTGATCACTGAGAACCACCAAACGCGATCACCATCCTAGATGGTGGTCGCTCTTGGTTGTTTTTACTCTTACTCTCACAAGGAATTACAAAATGTTTGCATCAAACAAAATTAGCGCCCGCGCTGCTTTTGGTCGAATCTACAAAAACCAAAAACAGATTCGAGCAGATTACAAATCGAATCTAGATTTTATCGATGTTGATTCGGGCAAACCGATCAATAAAGAGGATCTCGAAAACTTAGGTTATGTCTGGCTCGATGTTCGATACAAAAATGACACAGAAGTCTGTGTCATCGATGTTTTAAAATCTCAGTAAGGAGGAATAATGGTGATCGATATTTTTATCCTGCTCGTCTATTTCGCCCTCCTGTTTTCAGGTGCTGCGATTTGCTTTGATATGTTTCGGCAATAGAACCACCAAACGCGCTCAGATTAGGGATCTGATCGCTCTTGGTTGTTTTACTCTCTCTCTCTCACAAGGAATTACGAATTATGTTAACGATAAAACGCGCTCGGGATCTATCCCGAGATTTTGGTTTTTCGGATCTGATCACAGAACCAAACGGAAATCCAAAATTAGCAAAATCGATTGATTCTCAGTTTTACAATTGCGGGATCAGTTTAGCACCCGCTAAATTATCGGGTCACAATGTTTGCACAATGTCCACGGCAAAATGCCGTTCAGGTTGTTTGGGAAATTTTGGCCGATCCGAATTTGTTCCCGTTATTTTGCGGGCGCGGATCAATCGGACAAAATTACTGTTTTCGGATCGGGATTTGTTTTGGTCGATTCTGGAGGCGCATTGCCACCGGATAGATCGGAAGGCTCGTAAACTTGGAAAAACCGTTGCCTTTAGATCCGATATTTTATCAGATCTCAATTGGCACAAAATGTTTCCCCAATTGTTTCGCGATTTTAGCCATTGGCGATTTTACGGTTATACGAAAATTAAATCGAAAATCGAATCGATGATGAATGGATCTAATCCCGTCCATCAAACGTATTCATTCAACGAGCGCACAAAATGGATCGATGTTGAAAACTACGTTTCAAACGGGGTTAATGTTGCTATCCCGTTTTTCGATTCGAAAACTTTGAAAGCTGGAATTCCAGATTCTTACAACGGGATCAAGGTTATCGATGGGGATCAAACAGATCTCAGATTTACCGATCCCGTTGGAGTGATCGTCGGATTGAAGGTTAAATTGCCTCGATCCAGATCAAAACAGATCGACATAATCAAACGATCTGAGGGTTTTTTCATTGGGTACTGATTTCACCCGAAAACCACCAAACGCGCTCAGAGAATTGATCTCTGATCGCTCTTGGTTGTTTTTACTCTCTCACAAGGAATTACCAATTATGTCACAATGGACAGAATCGGAAGATCAACAGATCTTAAAACTTTACGATCGAATGTTGAAGCTCGAATTATCTGGGAAGCTCGGACGTGGAAAGGATAAAACTACAAAATCACAATGCATTCGGGACGCACAAGTTAAGCTCCAAAGATCCACGGGATCGATCGAGGCAAAATTAATGAACTGCTCTTGGTGCAGATTGAAAACAGATCAGGTGATCATTGAAGGATACAAACCGTTGAAAAACTGCTCAAACAGTTTGAAGGTGCTTCACGGTTTAAGCTTGTTTGATTAATCACCCACAATTACCCACAAGATCACAAGAATTTAGCTTGTGAGAGAGCGAGCGCAGCACCTTGATCCGTTCGGGTGTTGCGTTTTTTTCAATCAATATGGGGCCAGGCCCAACGAATCCTGGATATTTCGTTTTCGTTTTCGTTTTCGTTTTCGTTTTCGTTTTCGTTTTCGATTTCGTTTTCGATTTCGATTTCGATTTCCCTTAACTTTTTTTTTCAATGAGGAATAAAAATGTCTGCACAAATTTCTAAAGATGAACAATTAACAATTTTGAAAAACTTGATCAATAATCAATTGGTCGAAACTCTGCTTGGAGATATTTTGAGCGATTCTCTCAAGATGTTAGAGATGCAACTTAACTCTGACATGTCATTTGCGTTTTTTCGAGATTACGATTCCGAACTAAAAAAATTAAGAATCGAACTTCTAGAGCTTTACGATCAGAAAGATTCTCTGACTGAGAAAGTTAACAGTTTGAATCTTGAAATCAAAAAGTTGACCGCTAATGGTTTCTACATCAAAGATGATCTGATCAAAATTGCTCAACGGTTAAGAGATGTTGTCAATTGATCTTTCTTAATTCAAGCCCGTCTCGATCTTGTTTCGGGTTTGTTTTTTTTTGTCTTGTTTCTGTTTTGTTTTGTTTCTGTTTTGTTTGGATTTGTTTTGTTTCAAATCCGTTTTGTTTTTGTTTTGTTTCAATTTGTTTTGATTTGTTTTAAAAGGATTTGTCGCATGTCCAAAAAATTAAAAGCTTATTTTCCCCCGAACGCAACGGAGGTCACCATCCATCTTGGCTGGGACATTGGTGATGGCTCCAACTCTGGCTACACTGCCCGCCTCTATTTTGCCGCAGCCGATCAAGGGTCAAGCCAAGATTCGATTATTTTAGATGATTCTTGGAGTGATTTTTCTTTACAAGAATGCGTTGAGAATTTTTCAACGGAATATTTACCCCAAGAATATCACAATTTAAATTCTTGGAAATTCGATCCTGAAAAGGCTACCTGCCAAATACCATTTGGATATTTTTTGGACATTGAACCACCCAAAGAATCGCCAAAGATTCGATCACAGCGTCTTTCTTCAGCAAATGCTGAGTCCGGGGGATATGCTTTGTGGAATGATTGCGATCATTTGTGCGTCGATGTTCCAGATGGTGTCTCAACGATCTCTTGCAGGCTCTCAAATGGCCGCACAATGACCTTTGGATTCGTACCCTATGAACTCAACGGAGTTCCTCAATGCGTCGACATACGCGATCTGGGCGATCCTCTGAACGACAAAATGAGAACCGGATCGGATCAATACCGGCAAAACCTTATCGGGTTCTCTGGTGGCGGTACTGCTTTCAGAACTTCCAAATTGGAAAAACTGACAACCCTTGTAACTTTACTTTTTAAGACGGGAGAGAGCAAATGAGCGTGCGAATAACACTTGATTTCATGGAAATTAAAATTGGCGATGGTTCGAGACATTTGATCTCGATATTTAATCAGCCACGGGATTTTTATCTTCAATTTAAAGATCGTTACGAATTGAAAGAATGGTTCGCGGAGCGTGCATTTGACGATGACGATAACGAAAATTTGATTGCTTTTCCCTCAGCGGAAAATTTCACAGAAGGAATGCAAGAACGGTTGCAAGCTCGTTTTGGATCATCGATCAAAATCGAGCGAGTCAGCGATCTCTCAAATCTGAGCAAAGAAGGTAGGGAGTGGGGTTGTCAAAATCCATTGCGATTTGCAAAGGCTAAACCGATCCACAAGCCTCCCTATGCTGACAGAGTAAAAAAGTAATCGCCACCAGCCACGCATCCACTGAATCCTGGTGGGTGCGTCCTTGTGTTTATTAGTTTTAACAGTGAGGTCAAAAGATGAATCGACACAGTGAAGAATTTCCAGACATTGATGTTCCAGAGCATTTTCATAGCGGCATGTTTGAAGATGTTTCATGGTGCAAAGATTGCTGCCCCTCTTTTGTTTTTAAAGATTCAAAGTTGGACGATGGGCATTGCTTGCGTGTTTTTGTTGATCACGAAGATCCGGTTCAAAGGCGATTATTTTTGAGCCAATCGACAAAAAGATATACCGCTGTCAGAGAGAGCGAAATTTTTGAATCGCAAACCATATTTGAAACAGATGATTTGCAAGAATTTTTTAAATGGGGTTTCAAATCAATGGAATATGAAATGAATGTTCTGGCAAGATTAAAGATCATTTATAAAGCTCACTCTGATATCGGAATTTTGTCTCGTTTAGAAAATCCTGACGGATGCGAAGAAGAAATGTTTCAACTATGTCATCAAAAAAGCGTGTTCATTCTTGTTACGCATGGCGGCCACATGGAACTGAGAGAGTTTGTGAACGGCGAAGATCGAGAGGTTGATCGCAAATATCGAAACAATAATTTGATCAAAGTTTTGCATAAAATTAATCGATGTAAGGGATGTGGGAAATTGTTATTTGAAAATGAATGTGAGGAATGCAATGAAGAAAATTGAATCTCTGAACGAACTAAAAAGTTTAGCAGCTAAAGATGACGGAGTTGAAGTAGTTATTCGACTTATTAACGGTGCTTTGTCGTCAAAAACGGTGAAATATTTTGAGACTCCATTGCCTGCTACAAATGAAATTTGGGGGGATGGCAATCAAACTGATTTGTTTTTTGGCAGAGAGTATATCCCAATGGGGGTAGCTCGCAGATCTATTAAAGTAATTTGGTCAGTGCGTCACGAAGTGTCTGATTCGGAATCAGAGCATACCTGCGACCAGTCATTTCGCGTCAGAACTCGTATCGTTCGAGCAATAGATGAAGGTTCACTTTTTTTAATTGAGGAATAGAAATGATTAAATATAAAAACTATGAAATTCGATATTGCCCGAAACCTGGAGATCCTAAGTTGAGTCCTGACTTTGATTTTGTTCACGACGATTACGATGGTGGCGAAGACCCTAGAACTGGCTCATGTCGCACTGTTAAGAAATGCATGGAAATGATCGATCTGATTGAAAATGATCGAGAGCAGAGCGATAGAGCGTTCATGATCGCAACTACCGTAATTTTCATCTCTCTTTTTGTTTATTTTTTGTATTGGGTTTTTTAATGATAATGCTTTCACCGAAACTGTACCTTTGGGAATTTGAACCTACGCCCCAAGAAGAGGAAATGTTAAACGATTGCGGTTGCGAATTTTTTGTTGATCTCAAGGCTTTTGCCGATCAGAAAAAATTGTTGATCTTAGAAAATTGGCAGATACACGACGAACATTCGTTGTGCGCTTACACCATTTGCGATGATCGAAAACATTGGAGATGTGATCGAGGAATTTTAAATAAGATTCACGAAAGTAGATGGCAAAACCTACTGCATTTTATTCTTTGTTTTGAACTTTAGATTGGAGAAAAACTGTGCTTCAAATTGAGTATGTAAACGGCAAGGTCGATGCTTTGCCAATTAGTTGCTTTCGCACCATTTCTAACGCTAGGCGATGGTGCAAGGCTTTTATTTTGAACGAAGACATGATCGAAACTCGGTTGTTTGTGACCGACAGCGATGGTGTTGAACAATGTGAAACTTACCGAAAGGAACTGTGATGATTAGTTTGGACGATGACAAGAAAAAATTTGCCAAACCATTTGAAAAAAGGGTGAAGGGCAAAAAGATTATTTCTTGTGGATACACCTCCGATAATTTTCCTTATCTTTTGTTAGATGATGGATCGGCAATCTTTATCCAACGGGACGACGAAGGTAACGGCGCAGGCGTTGCTGTTCACGAATTTACTAAAGCTGGAAGCATTAAGAAGTCAGGCGAAGTCGTTACAACTTATTTACCGGAGATCTACTAATGAAAAAAGATATTAAAATTGTGGAAGAACATTGGGACTGCTTTGCGATCTGGAATGACAACGGTGATCCCACGCTAGAATTTGATTGTGTCTTTGAACTTCAATTAATTTCAGGCGATCCTGAAGTTCGCTATCTAAGCAACGGGGACCCTGGGTATCCAGCGACCGCTGATGAAATCGAGATTCTCGATGTGGAGATTAATTCCGCATCAATCGTAACTGCTCTTGGAAACTCTGATTGTTTTTTGACTGACGAATCGCAAAAAGCTTTTGAGACAATGCTTTTAAATTACGTCAGAGAAAATAATCATTCGATTGAGTGGAAATCTTGGGAGGACTTCAGATGATATTACTAAAAATTTTCACGCTTCTTTTGTTTTTGTTAGTCACTTTAGTTGTCTTTGGGTTTAACACTTTTTTGATGACATTTATTTGCATATCAACAATGCTATCCGTTGAACTTTAAGTTTCTAGCTTCAGTTAAAATCTCTTTATTCAGAATCGCAAAGCACTCTCCGCTAAAACCGAATTGGCTTTGCGATTCTGTCTTTTTTAAACGGTACAGTTCTCCGTTGTCTACAAGGCATTGTAACGCTCTTTTCAATGAGTTGGTTGCACCGATCCTGTCTTTCTTAAAACAAGCCTTTCTGATGCATTTATGGCTCAAGAAAAACATGGGAACAATTCCATGATCAAACATTAGTTTGTTTATGTCAGAGTTTCCTATCCTTTTTGTTTTTGCATAATCTAATAGCAAATAATTTCTAATGGCTTTTCTCAATTCGCTTTGCTGAAGCAATTCCCCACTGTCTGATCCGATTCTGCCCTCAATAACCTTCTGACTTAGTTTTTCAATGTCAAGCCTAAGTAAATTTAAAGCCCATTCAACGCACTCTCTTGTGACAACAGGTTTGACTGGATTTAATCCAACAGCAACTAAAGCAGAGAGCTTGGTTGCTTTAAAACTCATTCTAGTCCAAAGGTTTTTAACCATGTCACTCGCTTCATCAATCATCCTGTCACATTCATCGTCAAATTCGTCAAGCATCTTGTCAGCCTCGCTATCAAGCTCAACTTCATTTGCAGTCATTGAGTTTAAGTAAGTAAAGACAACGGAAAACAACGATGACAATTGATCGTGCAGATCTTTGCTTATTTTTGCATTTCTAAAATTACGATTTAGCTTTACTCGTTTCCCTTCATAATGAATCATTACAAATCTGGGTATTAGCCCGGATTCAATAGTTCCTTCATCTATGTTTTCAAACAAGAGATGCTGTTGGGTTTCACAAAGAATTGTTACAGCGGGACTTTTAATTTTGTTTGTGTTTTTTGTGACATCTGAATAAACAGTTGGTTTGATCGTATCTCGAATAGATGATTTAGTATAAAGATCGAGCAGCATTCTCTTTAAACTTACGTTCGGACCAAATTTATCATTTGACAGTTCGCACAATCTTGCCCCGAACTCTCCAAGGTAACTTACAAAACAACCAGTTTTGTGGTTTGACAAATGGCTAATGATCGCTTGACCGCTAGAAAAATCCGCCGGACCTTCAAAATCACCAACAACTGGAAATTGTTCAGAAAAGTGATTGAATATTTTTGACAATCCTTTTGCGGCTGCATCCTTGCCTGAACCTGTTGGAGCTACAAAAATCACATAATGGTTTAGACCGCTGTCAGAAATGTTGTAAGCTTTTCCGCAAACTCCAGACATAAAACCAATCGACGCTGCAATTGCGATTTCTGGTATTTGATGTGGTGATTGGCTAAGAATAAATTCTGCAACCTCTCCCATCAATCCTGGTGGCTTTGGTATTGTCGATCCAGCCCAACCTTTCGGTAAATTGTTTTTTAGTTTTTGTGGTTTTAGTTTTGGCTTTTTATTTGGGTCAACAAAAAGTGGATCTTGAGGTATTTCTTTATGAAAAGTTTCGGATGAAAGTTTTGTCCTAAAATCTTGCAACTCATTAAACAAAACATCAAAGTTCAAACTGGTTTCTATTTGGTCGTAAGCTTTTTGAAGCATGGGTTCGAGATAACTAGGTCGAGTTGATTTTTCTGCTCGAAACATTCCAGACTGCAAAAACATTCTTCGCAATTGATCTTTATTTTTGGTGTAAAAAGCTATTAGATTGCAAAGGCTAAGATCTGCTTCAGATTGACTCTCGTATTCATGATAAAGCTGCCATTGACCATTCCAAAGATCTAAAAACTTTTGACCGTTAGATGCATTTGCTGCTTTGTTATAAATGGTTAAATCGTCATGAATTTGTGGAGAATTACCGTCGTGAATAACGACACTTGCTGAACGGTTTTTACCCAGCATTTCCCACAACATAGAAAGCTTTGCCTGCTCTAACTCAATCTTATTTTTTCCGTCAAATACATCACCTGTAACGGTCATATATCTTTCATTCGAGTAAACTTCAATTCCAAGTTTTGAAATTCGCCTACCGCTTGGAACGCTACCCTTTCCTATGATATGAAGCCCTTTGCCAGAAGGACTTCTTTCTTGGTAGGTTTGAAAGTCGGCGGCAATATCAATTTGCCTTTGCTTTGCATCTGAGCATTCAATGTCATCGAGGTCGATAAAAAAGAATGGGTCATTATGAGTAAGCACAAAACCTATTCCGTGATATTCACCTGAAACCAGGCAAGACATGGCGGCATCGTAAGTAGTCCATTGGCTAGGATTCTTTACTGAAGCAGGTCTTCCAGTTTGTGGACAATAAGGAATTTTAGTTTTCTTTTTTCCTGATCCTTCAATTCTATAACAAACCCACTGCGCGTATTCACGCATTTCATTTGGTACGTTATGCAACATCCTTTTGCCTCAAATTAAAAGTTAAGCGGTTCTTCAGAAAGAAGATTGTAAAGAGCAACTGCAACGTCAGCATTAGGGTTTTTAACCTTACCGTTGCAAAAATTAGAAAGCCATTGTATTGAAACTTCAGGCTCAATACCTTCAATAATAACTTCAAAGGTGTAAGGTCGAGGTCTGTTAATTACAAGTTGCCTGACATGCTCTACAAAACTTCTGCCAGTTTTTTTCTTTTTTCTAGGCATTAAAAACTCCAAAAAATTAGTAAAAAGTTGAGCCAGAAACATATTCGCTATCTATTTTTGTGTCAAGTCAGAAAATTTTTTAAAATTTAGTGTTGACTGCTATTTAATTTGCCGATACCTTTTCTATCTCACAAGTTTCTTAACCCCCAAATGATTGGAAAAACTGATGACGAAAAACGAACTTGTATCGCAGTGGCGTGAAGCTCAACAGGCAATGAACTCTTGGAAAGCGGAAGAGGCTAGGCTTAGGTTAAAGGTTCTCGAAAGGTTTGCCGACGATAGCATGCTTGAGGGAACTCAAAATGTTGATACAGAAATTGGAGTTTTGTCAATTTGTAAAAGCCAGCGTTATACGCTTGAAAACAAAAACGGCGAAACGCAACAGCTTGCTGAGAGTCTATCTTCTGAAGATCGACTTCGTTTGTTTAGTTGGTCTGCAAAACTAAACACTAAGGAATACAAGCAATTGCAAAAAATTGCTGAAGCAGAGCAAAACGCTGGGGTTAAAACTAGCAAGGCTTTAAAGCTTTTGAGGCAAGTTGAAACTGTTATGACAGTTAAAGCCGGTAGCCCGCAACTTAAGATCAAATAGTTGGTCTTTTCTTTTACGCCCGTGTTTACACGGGCATTCTTTATTCGGAGGAACCGATGTTAGTTATCTCAAGAAAAGAGAATGATAAAATTACGATTGGTCAGGACATTGTCTTAACAGTTGTAAGAGTCCAAGGCAATCAAGTAAAAATTGGAATTGATGCCCCAAAAGAAATAAAAGTTTGGAGAAACGATTACGAGGAAAAAAATGCAAATACAAACGACTAAAAATTCAAAAGTTAGTCCTGTAGTTTTAATTTACGGCGCAGCAGGTGTTGGTAAAACTTTCTTAGCTAACCCGCAAGATTGCAGCGATGCCGTTGTTATTGACGTTGATATGGGGCTAAGTAGCCTAAGATCTTTTGACGTACCGTTTTTATCAGTTAGAAAACCTGAAGATATAAAAAATTGTTTGGAAATGGCAAGATTAAATAATTTTGGTTATCCAAAAGGCGAAGGTTTTAAGACGATCATTTTAGATGATTTAACTGAGTTAGGTTTACTTTGGTTAAGAACTAACAAGAGTAGTTTTAAAAATCCAATGAAAGCTTACGGAGAGTTAGCTGATTGGGCTATGCAAATAATTCACGATTTTCGTGCGTTGTCAGAAATTGGTTTCAATGTAGTTTTTCTTTGTAAAGAAGAAAAAATTCAAGACCACACAACAGGTGGTTTAATTTGGAACCCAGCTTTCCCTGGAAAACAAATTCAGGGAATGCTTGATTATCTTGTTGGCGAAGTTTTCCATATGGAAATTTACGTTGATCCAAATGACGAAAGTCAGGAAAAGAAAAGAGTTTTTCGCACAATGCGAACTCCGCAAATTGCGGCAAAAAGTAGGTACGGTAAGTTTGGCGAACTAGAATACGCCAATCTAAATTCAATTTTTTCACGAATGAAAGAAGAGGTATAGTATGAACGATTTATTATCTGGTTTTAATCCTTTAGAAGTACAACCTGCATCCGGTGGTGGCGGCAGCCTACCTGTGTCAGATTCAAACGGACATTTAGTAGTCATAGAATCGGCAGAGTGGAAACCTTTTGCTGACGCATCAGCCGGTCAAAGATTAGTTTTTGTCCTTAAAATTACTGAAGGTCCATTGGCAGGAACCACAGGTTTTTACGGGTTAAACTTAGGCCATTTGCGATCAGCAGAAGCAGTGAATATAGCTCGTGCTGATTTGTCAGCAATTTGCCATTGCTGCGGCTACCTGCAACCGTTACAGCAACCTTTGTGTGGAGATCTTTACAACAGGCCGTTTAGGGTCGTTGTCGGACTTCAAAAAGGCGATGAAGCTGCTGCAAAGGGTTACACCGAGGTTAAGAAAATACTTGACCCACAAGGTAACAGAGCAGGTCAGCAAAAGGCAAACCCTTCTGCAATTGCTCCAGCAGAAAATCCTGCTCCAGCACCAGCACCAGTTGCTTTAGCACCTGCACCGTCCACAATGGAAGGTATTCAGAGTTCCATCGATGGAAGCTCTGCAAATGACTCTAATGCAGGTGGAGCAAAACCTGGCTGGGCAAGACCACCTCAGTAATTGTATTTTTTTTGTAACGCTAGGTAGGTTAAAATCTACCTAGCTTTTTTTTGGAGATAAAATGCCGTTCGATCCTGACAACAAGAACGATGTCGATTTATTAATTGATACGATTGATGCTCAAGTAGAGGACGCTTCAGTTGAACTTTTTTATGGTGGACATCGAAACCATCTTGGTGCTAGTTTAATTGGCGATCCGTGTAGCAGGAAACTTTGGTATGGGTTTCGTTGGGTTAAGAAGTCAGACTTTAGTTCTAAAACTAGAACTCAGGGACAAGTTTTAAGATTGTTTGATCGAGGTCATCGAGAAGAACCTTCAATTATAAAACTTTTAGAAAAATCTGGGCATCGCTTTTTACCAGTTCCTGAAGGTCAAGATCAGCACAATGCAGAGCTAAAGTGCAAAGGTCACTTCGGCGGTTCTATGGATCAAATTGGTTATTTACCTGAAATATTTAAATTTGATGAACAGGTTTTGTATGAGTTTAAAACAGCCGCTGACACTCAATTTCGTCGTTTAAAAAAAGAAGGTGTCAAGCTAGACAAACCTGTGCATTGGACTCAAATGTGCGTATATGGATTTGATAAGCAAATTCGCTACGGACTTTATATTTGTGTCAACAAGAATACCGATGAACTTTATTTTGAGTTTTTAAAACTTAATTGGGAAGTTGGTAAAGACATGGAAATGAAAGCGGAATCAATTATTGATTCCGATCAAGCTCCAGCAAAAATTGCAATGTCGGCAAGCCATTTTGTTTGCAAATGGTGCAGCTTTAAAAACATTTGTCATTACGATGATGAAGTGGACGTTAATTGCCGTTCATGTAGGCATTCTAAGCCAGTGGAAGACGGCCAATGGAAATGCAAATTAGCAGATAAAATTATCCCACAAGATGTGGTAAAATTAGGCTGCGAACTACATGAGGGGGTTTAATGTTTATTCCAAGGCCATATCAAACTGAAGCAGTTGTCTCTTTGTTTGATTATTTTAATCATAAAACAGGTAATCCGTTAATAGGATTGCCAACAGGTACGGGTAAAAGTGTTATTCCTCCAATGTTTATGAGCCAAGCGTTTAGTCATTTTCCTAACAGCAAGTTTCTTCTTTGTACTCATGTCAAAGAATTAATTTCACAAAACGAGCGAGCGTTAAAAAGAATTTGGCCTACTGCTCCAATTGGAGTTTGTTCGTCAGGTTTAAGTCGCTGGGAACCTTACGCCCCAATTGTTTACGCTGGAGTTGCATCTGTTTACAAAAAATATCAACAACTTGGTCATGTCGATTTAATGTTTATTGATGAAGCTCATTTGCTTGCACCAAATGACAACACTATGTATCAAAAACTGATCACAGGACTACGTCAAATCAATCCCAACATGAAAGTTATTGGCTTGTCAGCAACTTTGTTCAGAATGGGACAAGGCATGCTGACTGACGGTGAAGACTCAATGTTCACTGATGTTTGTTACGATAAAACTTCAATGGAAGAATTTGTAAGTTTTATTGACAATTATTATTTGTCAAATCTTATAACACCGATGACTCAAAATATTATTGATGTTAGCGATGTTCGACAATTAGCTAACGATTTTAATCAAAAAGATCTTCAACGTGCTGTAGACAAAGATTCAGTTATTAGAGAATCTCTGACAGAAGCATGCGATGTTGCTAGAAATCGAAAATCTTGGATGGTTTTTGGTGCAGGTGTAGATAACTGTGAGCATATTAATACGATGCTGAATGACATGGGAGTACCTTCAACTGTCGTTCACAGCAAAATGGACAGTGATGAAAGGGATCGAAGGTTAGCCTTGTTTCAATCTGGCACTTATCGTGCAGTTGTCAGCTATGGGATTTTGACAACAGGTTTTGATCACCCACAAGTTGATTGCATTGTTGATCTCCGGCCAACCACTTCGGTTGTTTTGCATATCCAAAAGTACGGCAGAGGAACTAGACCTTACTATCATTCAAATTGGTCATTTGATCAATTGAGAGATAAAGAGCAAAGAAAGCAAGCTATGATTGCCGGAGGCAAAGAGAATTGCTTAATCTTAGACTTTGCCGGTAACACTGCCAGGCTTGGGCCAATTAACGATCCAAGAGTTCCAAAAAAACGAGGGAAAGGTACTGGTGAAGTTCCAGTTAAAATTTGCCCAGAGTGCGATGCCTATAACCACACAACGGCTAGATTTTGTGACATTTGCGGTTACGAGTTTATTTTTAGAGTTAAAATTAAACCCAAAGCTAGTGAAGAAATTGTCATTAAACGTGATGAACCTGATATGCATTTGTTTCCTGTTGAGCATGTGACCCATCAAATTCATCGTAAAAAGAAAATACCATCTTTAAAAGTAACCTACTTTACTCCAGAGATGCGAGGTTTTCCTGTGTGGCTTTGTTTTGAGCATCAAGGTTTGGCTCGGCACAAAGCTCACGAATGGTGGAGGCAACATCACGGAGACGATATACCCGATTCGGTTGACAAGGCGGCAGAGATGTTTGATCAATGTCGAAGGGCGGCAAAGATAAAAGTTAAAATACCAACCAAGGGTTATCCTGAAATAATGGAGTATATGTTTTGAACGACGAAGAAGAAGAACGGAAAAAGGAAAACGATAGGTGGTTGCATCACAAATACCAGATGGAAGCGGAACTTAAAGAGTACGCTGAAAACATTGGTACTTTTTATAATCATTTAATTGATATGGGCGTTCCACCAGAGCATGCCTGTGCCATTACAAGTTCTAAGGTTCACGCCGAAGGGAGAGACTGATGCTTTACTACATTACGATTTCGATATTACTTGTTTTGTTTATTGCCTTTGCAATTCATTTTGTAAATTTTCAAAAGACTCGTTGTCGATATTCCGAGTCAGGTTCTGATGCTCACGATTGGGATTTGTGGGTACAAGACTGGGATCGAATGATCCAATGGCGGCAATGCAAGGTTTGCAAGGTAGTAGAAGTAAGGAGACTTGATGGGAAACGAAAATGATATTTTAAGCCATCAAGAACTGTTTCAAAAAAAGCGAACATTCATGTTTGATATTGAATGTTACCCTAATTTTTTTCTTGCGTCTTTTATGTGTTATGAAACCGGAAAGACAATTTCTTTTGAAAGTAGCCCCAGTTCTGAAATTAATCTTGTCGATTTAGATTGGATTTTAAACAATTTTTTAATTGTTGGGTTTAATAGTCGCAATTACGACATACCAATGCTTTTTGCTGCTCGCTCAGGGTTGTATACGAATGAACTAAAAACTCTTAGTGACGAATTGATTTTGGAAGATTTCCACATCAGTAAAGCTGAAAAGAAATGGAAATTTAAGATTGGTTATTGCAATCACGTTGACATTCAAGAAGTGGCTCCAGGTGTCATGATTGGGTTGAAACATTACGCAGGGAGAATGCACTTAGAAAAACTTCAGGATTTGCCATTTGACCCCAATTCACAGTTAACCCAAGATCAGGCAATTGAGATTAGAAACTATTGCAAAAATGATCTTGAAGTAACTGCCCACCTTTATTCTCGTTTAGAGCAATCTATTAAATTAAGGGAGCAATTAGGATTAGATTATGAACTTGACCTGCGATCAAAATCAGATGCTCAAATTGCAGAATCGGTTTTAAAAAATGAAATAGAAAGTCGGAAAGGTAAAAAGATTTCACGACCCAAAAAAGACCGGACTGCCATTTTAAAATATAAAGTTCCTGATTACATAAAACCAAAAACCGAGTCGCTTAAATCAATTGTTGAATTAGTTAAAAAAGCTGAGTTTAAACTTGACGAAGGTGGCAGGCCAAAAATGCCAGATGCTATTAGAAAGGCTAAAATTCAGATAGGGCAATCTATCTACAACATGGGTATTGGCGGTCTTCATTCTACTGAAAAGAAACAATGTTTTACTTCAGACGAACAATATGTTTTGGTTGACCGAGACGTTGCCTCATATTACCCACAGATTATTCTTAATCAAAAACTTCATCCTTATCACATTGGCAAAGAGTTTCTTAATGTTTACCAATCAATTGTGGACAAAAGGTTGCAAGCCAAGGCAACCCCTGGGAAAATTGCCAAAAGCACTGCCGATAGCTTAAAAATTACAATTAACGGGGCATTTGGCAAATTGGGTAGCGAATACTCATGCCTGTACGCCCCTCAGTTGCTCTTACAAGTTACTTTAACTGGTCAGCTATCTTTGCTTCTATTAATCGAGATGATCGAATCTCGTGGCATTTCAGTCGTCTCAGCTAACACTGACGGAATTGTCGTTAAATGCCCAAGGAATAGGGAGGGCGAGTTTAAAGACGAAGTTTTATTTTGGGAACAAAATACTGGATTTACAACAGAAGAAACAATTTACAGATCAATTTATTCTCGTGACGTTAACAACTACATTGCTATTGGCGAGCAGGGTGACTTTAAAGCTAAGGGTAGCTACGTTTGCGATCTTTCTATGAAAAACAAGGATCGTGAATCGCTAATGAAAAATCCAGAATTTACGATCTGCAACGAAGCGGTAATGCTGTTTTTGAGAGATGGTACTTCGATAGAAAAAACAATACGGACTTGCCAAGATATTCGCAAATTTGTTGCGGTTCGTAAGGTTAATGGAGGTGCAATAAAAAACGGAAAGTATCTCGGAAAAGTTGTTCGCTGGTACATTCAAGAAGGTGAGTTTGGCATGATTGAGTATGCTAAAAATGGAAACAAGGTTCCGAATAGCGATGGTGGATGCCCAGTGATGAATTTTGGAAATTTTCCAAATGACATTAATTACGAGTGGTATCACGAACGATGTTTTGGAATATTGAAAGACTTAGGTTACGGACGAAAAATTGAAACCCAATTAGGATTATTTTAAATGGAAAGCAAGCGACAGAAAAAACTCAGAAAAGACAGGGAAGCTCTAATATTGGCACTTAAAAAATTTCGATCTGTAGACAAGGTTGCAAAGGTGCTGGGAAAGTCTCGAAGTTCGATTAAGTCAGCGGCATATGCTCTTAAAAAATATGGACATGAGCTTAGTTTTTTGGAAGATGGAAACGACTACAACAAAGAAGTTTTTGAGCCAACACCAGAAGAAATTAAAGAGGCTTGCTTAGAAATTCAAAAAGGATGGCAAAAACACGATTTTCAAGGAAAATTGAGGTCTGATTGGAAATCAAAAAAAGTAGAATTTCGATCTGTAGACTGCATCATTCATCAAAAACTTTCATCTTCAAAAGGAAACGAGTAGGCATGTGGGTAATACCAAAAAACTTAAAAGTGTCGTCAGCTTTTGTACCGGATACGGTGGACTTGAAAGAGGACTTGAACTTGCTGGAATCGACCATCGAGTCGTCGCTTGCGTGGAAATCGAAGCATACGTCATTGCAAACTTGGTGCAAAAAATGGAGTCGGATAAAATGGCTCCCGCACCTGTTTGGACGAATGCTAAAACCTTCCCAGGAAAAAGATTTCGAGGAAAAGTGGACATCTTCACTGGGGGCTATCCATGCCAGCCATTCTCAGTTGCAGGACACCAGCTTGGAACAGAAGACCCAAGACACTTATGGCCTTTCATCTTGCAGCAAATTCAAACAATTAGACCTGTTCAATGCTTCTTTGAAAACGTCGAAGGACACATTAACAGAGGACTTGAGCAAGTTATCTGTGACTTGGAATCAGCAGGTTACGATACAACGTGGGGAATATTCTCGGCGGCAGAAGTCGGCGCGCCGCACCAAAGAAAAAGAGTCTTCATCTTGGGCAACTCCAAACACAATGGATCACCTTTCTCAGAAAAGCCCAGAAACAATTTACCGACAAGCAACAACAGTTCGCAAAGGACGAAAGCGACCGTCAAATTTAAGGGAACAGGTCAACCCAGTAGCAATCAAAATTTATCAAATTGCAAACCTTCCAACCCCAGCGGCAAGAGATTACAAGGGTGCAGTAAAACCGGAAACACTTGCCAAGAAAAAACGAAATCCTTTGACGAACAGCTTGCCAGATGCCGTGAGGCATTTAAGCGGCAGTGGTTATCTGAACCCAAACTGGATAGAGTGGTTGATGGGTGTACCCACAGGATTGACCGAACTCGACTCTTGGGAAACGGAGTAGTTCCCCAGCAAGCAGCATTAGCTTATTTAATTTTAAATGAACGATTAAAAGGCGAAACGGTGGATCAAGATGCAAATAAAGTTAGGGAATGATGAACTCTGGACAGTAAATTTTGTTAGCAAGCCCGACATGCCCAAGAAAACCTGGGGAGATTGTAACAACAAAACAAAAACAATTCGCGTCCGAACCGATCTATCCGATTTAAATGTTTTAGATACGTTTATTCACGAAATGTTGCATGCTAGTAATTACGTTTGTTTTAGTGAAGAATTTGTTGAACAAACAGCCACACAGATGGCTAAGGCTTTACTGAAATCTAACTTAATAACAATCAACAAGCATGAACTTTGAAATCGCAGGCGGGGTTCCTGATGGCTATAAAGCAGTTTCATTTCGCAAAGTAAAGCATAACGAAATTTACCTTGTTATGGGTCGGCAAAAGAACTACGCAATGAAGTGGAGTTCTCGAAGCCAAAGTTTAGACGAACGCATCATTCTTAAAAAAATTAAGCCGGTTGACGATAAATGCTAACTCCGTCAGGACGGAATATTCTATCTCCGGTCGATCTTAGGTAAGTTGGTTTCAATCCAATCTGTGTGACTTTTATATCGTCAAGCAAACCACCTACGCCATCGCCTTGCGTTGATTGAAACTTTAATCTTGTTGTTGAAGTTGCAGGGGCATTAAGTGCCAACTCAATTGTTTCCCAAACAGTAGTTGTGTTTAACGTACCATCGGTAGCCATTGTGTGGACAAGTGATCCGTCCCAATAAACTTTAATTTGATTGTCTAATGCACTTACCGAAGGTCTTGGCGAATAAAACAAACTTAATTCATAAGTGTTGGCTGGGTTTGTTGCTAAGTCAACATAAATTTCGTTCGTTCCATCAAGCTCGCCATGCTTAACTCCCTGTGCTGCCGGACCGATGCCAACAATGTTGTTTTGTATTTCAAAATCAACAGTTGATGTAAAACCACCAGGATTGCTGTAAAGTCTCCATTGACCAGCAGGGCAATTTAAATTTTCCCAATTCTCAATAAAGATTATTGTGTCGTCTGAAGTAGAATTGAAAAATCCAGTCAAGAAGTCCGTATCATGAGCATAAAACCTGTTGTCATAGTTGGTCGCTTGCATTGAAACAACGTAGCTATCTTTTGGATCAATCTCTTTTACAAGAAATGCACTTGGTCTTACGCGAGAGTTTTTGATGATTTGGTAAGTTGTTCGAGCATAACGATCAGCATCAAGAACTAAAGGTAATCTTGGTGGCGATCCAACAGTAACATGCGTCGAATCGTTTACAGCACCAATTTCTAAACTTTCAACACTGCCATCGAAATGCTGAATGAAAATCGTATAGTCTTCACCAGATTCTGGAGTAAACGGTTGAGACAATTCAAGTGTAAGGGAAGTTTGCGAGACTATGTTTCCGTCATTTGTATCTGGTCGAGTATTGTCAGCGACAAGGATTCTGTCGTTTAATGTTAATATTGCTGCTTCGGCAGTTGAATCAAACTCAACAGCAACATTTTGATATTGAATTTTCTGCCATTCACGCCAAGCGTGCATGTGTGCTTGTATTTCGTTTGTAATGCCCACAATCTCAATCTTCTTTGGATTACTTGCCGACCCGTCATAAGGAATCTGGTAAGTCTCTGTTGCTCCGTCAGAAGTGTCAGTCCAATCAAATTCAACTCCATCATGATTATCGCTTGCACCAAACCTGACGTTTCTGACTTCAGAGCCAGGAATCTTGTTTCGGTGATTAAAAAGCAATTTTGATAGATCAGTTTTTTGCTCAAAGTTTAGTTTAAGCTGGCTACCTTGACGGTAAGGTATAGAAAACATTGAGTTTGCAACCGCAACAATCATTTCTTCAGCAGACAAATCTTTGTTGTCAAAAGTATGAGCAAAAAAGACGCATTTCGGAGTTCCAAAATAAATTCGATTTGCCGCTGAAGCTGCAAAAATACTGTCATAATCAAGATCACTTTCCTGCATGTTTCCAAGAGTTGGATCAAGTGCTATGTGACGAATAATTAAAGTTGCATCGCTATTTGTTTGATTGTAATTTGTAAAACTATAGTTAGTCCCAGGAATAAGAGACGGTATTTTTCGCCAAGCTAAACAGTTGAGTTTTCTTTGCTTTACCGCCAATGCTCCCGCAGTCGCTGGAGTGCGAACTTGTATTGTGGTCACATCACCAAAATTTTGTTTGTCAACGTACTCAAGACCATAAAGATCACGCCACTGAACTTCGTCAACAAACCGTGTGTCTTTTTCTTCAAAAGTTGGCGTTATTCTTCTTGCACGTACTTCCCACAATTTATCTTTTGCGTTTGCAACACTTGTATTGCCAGTTAATGTATGAAAAGAAGACTCGGATCGAGAGTTTTGCAATACGTCAGAACCTTCTATAAACCTTCGAGTTGTTTGCCGAGTTCCAAGAATTTCTTGACCTTGAGAATTCACCTGCTTCATCTCAGTTTCTATTTCAACTGTAATTACACTTTGTTCTTCCCCGTCGTCTTTATACATACCATTGATTGCAATGTAGTTTGCAAGAATGACCCAAGGGCTTTTAACGGTAAAAGGACCTACCCATTTTTCGTCGTCGGAACTTAAATTTGCACTGCTGTAATTTGTAAACGTACTAAGCGTATTCCAATTACTGTTTACTAAGCCTGGGTTTATTAAAACAATGTTATTGTTAAACACCTGAAATATTTCGTAAACTCCATTTAGATCAAGCGTATTTGCAGGATCACCAGACAAAGAATTACTAATTGTAATTGTGTCACCAACAGCAAAATAACTTTCAAAATTAATGTCTTGGTTGTTCGTGACAATTTGATCTGGTGTGTTAAAAGCAATGTCACTATTACCTTCAATTAAAGTTGCATCAGGCGCACGAAGAACTTGGCCGTTTACCGCATTTGATTTAACAGCACTCCAAACCTTTTCGTTAATCGCCCGTCCAATTGATTGCTGAATTGTCTTACCAGTTTTGTTTGGCGATTCGTATGGACCGTAGACTTCCACTGAAACAGCAGCTATGTCTTCGATAGGCGTTTGGTCGTCTTTAATGTCTTCAATTCTGTATTCGCCACGGCCAACGCACATATAACTGTACTCAACCTCTTGGTTGGCCTCAAAACGGAAGTAAGGCTTGGCAATTAAATCAGGAACAGAACGAACCTCACCGTAGATGTCAGGAACTCTTTCGTTTGGCCTAGCTCGATTTACCCTTTCGGACAATCCGTTGTTAGGCGATTGATCGCCCACATTTCGCTCTACAGGCGGTTTTGGACGCAAAAGGTAACTAAGTAGCCCAAGAAGCAAAACTTTAAGCAGAGAGCCAAATACGCCCGTCAAACCGAACAGAAAGAATTGTGGGTAAACTACACAAAAAATGTCACCTTCTAACTCACGAAGTTGCTCCATTGAACGCACAATATCACCGGAAACGGGTGTCACATCGGTCTTTGTTGACACACTTCCATGATAAAGTCGAGAATTGTCGGGGAATTGACCCTCAAAATAGTCATAGAGAGAATCCAACACATTGTCAGTTCCAATGTGAAAATTCTCGTTTTGATCTAAAACATTTGGTATTACTGTTAGTTGTACTTTGTGTTGCATAGGTAATACTTCACGCTTTCAAAGGTTGATAAAACATACGGCAAGTTTTGCAATTCTGGGCCTGTTTCAGTCATGTGAAAAATCATACCCCGCATAAAAACCCCAACGTGCGGAGGATCGCCTTTCCTAGCAAACAAAGCAATGCAAGGCTCGGTCGGTCTTTCCAGTTTCCACAACCCTTTCCTGCTTGTCATTGCTTCGGAAAGATTGTTCGAGTTCCAAGCAGATACCATATCACAGATGTCTTGGCCTTCCAAAAACATCCAAAGATCACGAACAAAATGCGAGCAATTGTAATTTAATCGGTCGTATTTTTTGAAATGGAAATCATCAAGTTCTGTCTCGCCTGCCATTACAGGAACCCTCTGAGCATTGGAAATTGGTTCAGAGTGTAAAGCCTGCCAGTTGAACTTTGGTTTTGATAAGGTGCTACAGCATCAAACTGTGCGCCGTCCTTGTTAAATGCCAGTTCGTTGACTTCAAGAGTAAGCGGACCGTGAATTGGCTTAGAAAGATCATCGGAACGATAGCCACGCATCTTGCAGACAGGCTTAGTGTCGAATCCGTTGTTTGCAGCAACTAAATCTAACTCAAGCTGTAAGTTTCCACCAAGATCGCCAAACTCAATTTGCAATCCATAATCTAAATCTCCAATGCTTCCGTTTTTAGTTATCTTTAGCGGATAATAAACGTAAGTGTAGGCAATCGAATCTTCATGCGTGACCGTGACTCCGGCAGTAATATTTCTGACAACTCGGTGAGTCTGAGAAAAATTAGGATGCGAAATCTCAACGCACTCAACCAATACGATTGAAGACTTTGAGTTTAAAAAGAATTTTTCGTAATCTCTACTCATTATGGAGGCGGTGCGTTATTGACTTGAACTGACCATGTAAATTCTTGAATTGCAAACCCAGTAGGTCCGGTTGCAATTACAGTTGCGAATAGCGAAGTTGGAGTTTGAGTAATTGTGCCGCTAATCAAACCCGTACTTGAGTTAATTGACAAACCAGCAGGAAGGTTTGTTGCCGAGTAAACAATTCCCGCTGAATCAGGATCGCTAAAGTAGCTTGATGTTGCAAAGCTAACGACATCCGATTGAATGTTGCTCTGACCTGCAACTGTTCCTACAGCTAAAGGTGGCGAATCAGAAGAAACTGTAACTTTAGACAAGTCTGTGTTTGGATCAGCTTCGTAGGCTGCAACTCTTGCTGCATTTAAAGCATCGTCAATTGGAACAGGAATAGCCTCTAGCTGGGCAGTAACTTGATAGGAATGACCAGTTTGAGCCGATAGCTTTTTACTATCTTGAATAAAATGAACTTGATGCAAAACTGGAATAGGATCATCAAGAATTAAATAAATTTTAAACGACAAAGAACCTTCGTCGATTGTTGTATTGTAAAAAGAAGTAAAATATAGATATTCGTTTCGATCAAAAGTCCATCGAACATTAACAACTCGTGCGCTCCCAATCTTGTCTTTTCGGAATCTGCTTTGACCACCGTCAAGCTGAACCCCGACGAAGCTCATCCCGTCTGCAACAGAATAAGAAGCACTTTCAGGGTTAATTTTAAATGTTGACAATGACATTTTATAATTCCATTGGCTCAAACAAAGGAAACTTACCGTCGATTACAATACCACAACCTAACACTGGGCGTTTGCTGAATTTTTTTCCATAATCCATAGCACTTTTAGAAATATTTATTCCACAACCCACTTGAAGTCCAAAATACTTAGCTTTGTTATTAGCATTGTACATGACCCCTCCCACAGAATGGTAATGTCCTTGGACAACACTTGTAAACTCTAGCAGAGCATTGCTTAAAGCGGGGAAAAAACCACCTCGACCTTTGTCCCCATGTCGGTAAATTATACCATCAATCATTAAATCAGCGAATCGAGGATGTACAGTCCATTTATCGACTTTCCACAGCTTTGCGTAATCTTTAAGGACTAAGGTCGGTAGCCCACAATCTAACGCCTGTCGTTCGCTCAGAGCGTCATGATTGCCAATTAGCCAATCAGCCTTGGGGAATAGCTTATAGAGCGTCTGAACCTGCTCCATAGCCTGTTCAAACTCAAATTCTGAATTTTTTAAACTTGGAGCTTTTGGGTGATATGAAATACTTGCCCAATCTACCAAGTCCCCGATCATTACAACTCGGTCGCAAGACCATTGTTCGTAAATTGTTTTTAGCCAAAACGGATAACTATCAAGCATGCAGGGTGCATGCGTATCCCCAATGATCAAGACTCTTGACATTTACCACCTAACGCTTCCTTCTCGTATAAGTTGATTGCCCCAGTGCTTTTGATTCACGACTGTTGGCGTTACGGAGATTTGTAGCAATTAGCTTGGGAGTTTGTTCTGCAATTTGCTGACGAGCAATCTCCCTAATGGTAAGCTCAAGCTCACCATTTTTGTTTTTCTTGACCGATACGTCTGAATCGGTGTAGTTGTTGACGTTAACCATAACACCGCCACCGGCAGTCGATCCCGTCTTCAATGTGCCATTTCTCATGGCATCTAATGTTGATCTATATTTCGTTGTTTGCGATGCAGGCATGACGTATTCTTGTCCGTGGACAAAGCCTGCGATTCCATTTCTTGCCCCTCCACCTGTGAAGCCGCCATTGGCATAATACTTGCCTGCCATTGGACCAAACTGTTTTCCATCACCAAAACTTGTACTTGCTGAAGGAACGGCACCTCCACCGGCAAAGCCCATTATTCCACCAGCACCGCCCAGCATTCCTCCGAACAATTGTTTAAACAAATTGTTCATAAACAATCTAAGAAGATCGGCAAGAATAGATCGTATTAATTCTTTAAAACTGAGCTTTCCAGTTCTAACAAAGTTTTGAAATGCGTTTGAAAGATTTTGAAATACGCTTTTTAAACCACTGGCTTGTTCTCCAACTTTATCTAAACCAAGTTTATCTTCACCGCCACTTCCGTCTGATCCAAAAACACCACCTCTGCGGTTTATCAAACCTAAAGCGTTCATGCCAGATTGTATTTTTTCAGCAACTGAAAATACATTTCCTGTAATTCTGTCGAAAGCTTGAGCAATTGATAAAAATTGATTTGCTAAATTTGTTATAAAAGTTTCAAGCACTTTTGAAGATTGTATTGTTTCTACAATAAATCCCATTACGCTTTCTTTCATTTCAACAAACATAGTCCTCATGCGAGTTTCTTGAACTGAGCTTATTAAAGCGTCACCCACACTTTCAAACAATTGATCAGTTTCATTTTTTAAATATCTAGTGTTGTGAGTCCAAGTTGAAAAAAAAGTATCAACGGCTGTAGTTGAAAACATTGAATCTAAAGCACTGCCAAATTGCTCTTCATTTCCTCCAAAATTTACAATGCTGTTTACAAACCTATCGTGAGCCTCTCTGTATGCCTCAGTGCCTTTTTGTAACTGAGTATCTTCTACTTTTAACATATCTAAATCTTGCCAGAATACTGTATTGAACAATTTTCTTAATTGATTCTCAATATGAATACCTAAAGCATCTGACCAATTACTAATTTGAATAAACAAATCAGCTAAAGCTGGGGCTAAAGCTACGGAAATAGTTTTTATAAATTTTATAATAGATTTTGATAGCATTGCCGGTAACTCAAGAAGAATGAGTCCCAGTTGTTTTAAGCCGTCTTCACCCTGTAATGTTTGAACTAATGTTTGAACAAAACCTAAAGCACTTGAAGTAACTTCCTTAAACAAATTTTTTATAAGTTTGAGTGCGTCCACCATTAAATCAAATTGACTTTGCGGGTCGTCACCAAAAACTTTCATTAATCCATTAAAGTAAATCCCCAGTGCTTTTGTAATGTCACTTAAAGCAAACATGACGTTGTCTAAAATTTCTTTTAAAGTAATAGCATGTTTTTCAAAAACTATTATTTCTTTCCCTGCCATAACTAAATTTGCGACAATTGCACCAAAAATGGCAGGTATTACAGCTAAAACACCAAACCCGCTAGCAATAGATGCAAGTATTGTTGCAATAGCAGACAAAGCACCAGAAGCCAAAACACCAGCAACAAATGCTTGAAAACCGACAACAATTTCTTTTATGTGATTTCCCATAAAATCTAAAGCACTGTTAACTTTATCTAAAAATCCAGTTCTTTTATCAAACTCACCAAAAGCAAAAATAACTTTATTTACTAATTCAATAAACGCCTGCGTAGCAGTCCTTCCTGCACTTTTCATCAATTTATCAATTGGTTTTTCAAGGTCTTCAAATGCTTTAATTAAAATATCTCTTGTAAGCTCACCTTGTCGAGAAAGGTCAAACAACTCTTTCCTAGATTTACCAGTAGCTCTAGCGAGAGCATCTAAAATTTGAGGCATGACTTCAGCAACGGTTCTAAATTCGTCACCGTCCAATTTACCTTTGTTAAACGCCTGGCTTAACTGAAGAAGTGCTGAAGCGGACTCTTGTGCGCTTGCACCGTTAAGAGCAAGCATTTTACCAATTGTTTCAGTAATTCGCAGTGATTGTTTTTGTGTTTGGCCTGCTTGAGCAAGAGCGTTGTCATACCTTCTAAATGCAACAGTCAAACTTGTTACCGGAACCCTTGCTCTAGTTGCAACTCCAAACAGTTGTTCTGTAAGTTGGTTAAGTTCAGTTTGACCCGATACATTTTGACGCAATTGATTTTCAATAGTCCTGTAGGCATCAACACCTTTAATTGCACCGCCAGCACCTATTAAAGCACCAAGAGAAATGTAACTTCTTAAACCTTGGACTGTTGCTCCTAACGCACCTCTTGTTGCAAAAAGGTTTTTTCTTAAGAAAGCTACATTTCTAGACAACCTAGCAATACTGTTTGCAGCTAAACTACTAGACCTAGCAAGTTTGGCCGCTTGAAGTTCTTGTCGTTTTTCAGCAGCAGTTGTTTGGTTAAGTATTTTTGCCAATCTAGCTTGACTAGTTTGAAGCCGAACATTGGCAATTTCTACTTGTTTTTGTTTAAGTCTAAGGTTTGTTAATGCCGTTGCCCTGACAACTTCTTTTGCAGTCAAATCACTTGTTAAGTTTGAAGTAACTTTACTAGTTTTACTAAGTTTTGCATTAGCCGCTGCTAATTTGTTTTGTGCTGCTGCTGCTTGCAAACCCATTGCCCCAAGTCTTTTTTCACTCTCGGCCAATTGGTTTAAAGTAAGATTTAATTTTGCTTCTTCGGTATTAAGTTTAAGAGTTGTTAATCTTAAATTTTCTTGATCGTTTTTTAACTTTTCGGTTTCACGTTGAGTTTTTATTAACTCCCTGTCCATGTTTGAAAGACCAGAAGTGCTAATACCAAGCTTAATTCCTCCGAAATTTAAATTACGTTTTAAATTATTGACATTTACATTAGCAATTGAAGCAGCACTGCCTAACGCAATTAATTTCTTTTCAATTGTTTTTGAAATTTTGTCTTTAATTTGTATTGAAATTTCACTTGGCATTTTTAAACCTTTGGATCAATTTTCATTTGCGGCAACATTTTAGCAGCAGTAAGCTCGCCTTTTTTAATTGCGTTAATTTCCATTTGGTCATTAAACCTTGGATCACTATCTAACTTTTGAATGTAATCTAGGTTGTTGTAAACAAAGACAGAATCTTTATCACCCACAGTTTTTATTTGCTCTCTACCTAATTTCAAAGACATTGCAGTAGAAGGTGCAGAAGTGCTACCACCTTTTCCAAGAAAATGGGCTTTTACTTTATCGCCTTCGTCTTGATTTAAACTAACTTGCCAATTTGATCTGGCCTTAGATGTATCAACTCTAGTTTTTCTTACAGCAGTGTTTAATACATCACGGGAAACCTGCTTTTTAACTTTTAAAACTTCACGAGGTATTGTAACTCTTGCAATTTTGTAAAGATCACCTGCAAGATTTCCTAAATTTCTTTGGTTTGCCATTATGTCTTCATTTTCTTTTTATTTTCGGCTGAAACATGCTCAAGAAAAGTGTTGTCCATTGCTCTTATAAAAAACAACAAATCGTTTTCTTCATCTTGAGTAAAGTCGTAATAGTTCGCAAAGTTTAAAATTGCCATTGTGGGAATAGGACCCATTTCATGAAGTCGATCTGTTGTCAATTTAAAAAATATGTCAACATAAAAAACGAGTCCGTCATTTAATTCAGGACTCGTCATCGCTTTATTGTCGTCTAAACCCAGCCTCGTTAACTGTCGCTGGAGGGTGGAGGTATTTGATCCTCCGAACTCCAACTGGTACTTGAGGAAGGCACAGAGTTTTTTGCCGCATCGTCTTCATCCTTTTCTGAGGGCATTCCAAAATTGTTAGGATCACTAGCTTCAGCAGAAACAAACTCATATAAATCAGGAAACTCTTCCATTAGTTTAAATCCGTTTTCTTCATTAAACGGCATGGCGTTTCCCGAATCATCATAAGCATTTTTCCAGTCAACTAAAATAATTCTGCAAAATGCTTTCATTGCGACCTTAGTTTGCACATCGTAAGAAAGATCACCGGATTGTCTCCGGTAAGGTTTCATTAACTTAGTCACGCATTTTGCATAATCAGGGTTTGATGCAATTTTTAAATAACGAACTTTTAATTGAAAAGCTCCTTCGCCATCATGATCATCGCAGTTTACCCACACTCCATCATCGACTTTTGACTTGTCTCTACCCCATTTTGCTCCAACACTTTTGTTACTCATAACTTCCTCTTTGGATGATTAAAAAAACGGATGATTTAGCCTAGATGGTTAACTGTCCATCGAGACTGTTGGTAAGTACGCAAACCAAGTTGACAACAGTGTGTAACCTGCTGCGTTTTCTGCTGCCATTGTTTCCAACGGCAACATGATTGCAGCGTCTTTTTCAACTTCAAGTCTACCACCGCCAAGACTTAGCAATGGAATGTCAAAGACAAACCCTGCGTTGTCGAGAGCAGCAATGACATTGAAGCCGACATCTGCATTTGCCCGAACTGCTTCAACAGCAGCAACCGTGGCAAAGTAAACATTAAGTGTGCCTGAAACTTCAAAGTCTCCGACATTTAAGTCCATAGAACCCAGAGTTCCAATAGCCTTTAAACCATCGACATTGTTGTTAATGGTCAACTCACCGTCCATGACAAACGCAAATAGCGAATCTGGAGTGATTGCATCAGCATCATGAACATACAGTCGAGTTTGGTAAATGTGGCTTGTAGTGTTAAACGCACTTTCCACAGGCATTGTTGCTCTTGTTCCGGCTTTAATTCCGGTAGAACCATTTCTGGTTTGAGTATCAAGTGCTGTAAAGCTGACATCTGCGTTGAGTTTTTCAACACTTGGAATGTTTAGCTTAAACTCGTTTGCAACAGCACCGATAAGGTACTGGGATTGGATTCCAAAGTTATCCTTACCAAGCTGACGCTCAAGCTGGTAGCTTTGGCATTTAATAAGAGTTGGGTCTTTTTCGTTGCGAATGACCGAACCAAGATAAATTTGCAATTGCTTGCCAGTACCGGCATCAGCCTGTGGAGTTGCCCAAGAGCATTGCTCAAGACTTAAAGTTGATCCGTCTGATGCAACAGCGGCAACCCTTGCAAAACCTGGTGCATTGCTAAGAAGCCTGTTTACAATTGCATCACCACCAACGTGAATCCATTCACCGACTTGAAGTGCAAGGTCACCAAATTTGCTTGCAGCACTTGTCATAACAAATCTATTGCCAGTCAAAGCTGCGCTAACATCAGCAGCCGGAAACTCGTATCCTACGATTTCTAGCTTTGCTCCGGCAGGTGCAGTTTCACTTGTAAAACTTGCTGCTGAACAAACAAGACTGCCCGATCCAGTGTTATCAGTAACTTCAAAAACACCGTTGTTAGCAGCGTTTGCAAAACCCGAAAGTTTTACAAGACTTCCAATTTTAAACTTTGTTTCGTCGCCAGCAGCAATTGTAATGGTGCTACTTGCAACACTTGTCAAAGTTATCGAATCTGCTGCCGATTTGATTGAGCTACTCGTGGCTCGCTCATGTGCTTTAGCAAAAAAGAAACCCTGCATAAGTCGCTGAAGGTTTGTCTGAGTAATGTCAGTGTTAAAACCACCGTCAGCAGTAACATCAGTAACAACACCTTTCTTTTGCTGTCGAGAAGCATTGATCGGTGAACGAGCAACTGTTTCAATTTCCGAACCTAAAGAATCGTAACTGTTTGGCTCAAGTTCGTACCATTTTGCAACTCCTGTTCCAACAGTTGTTACAGTCAAAACTTTTGTTGCACCTGATCCAAAACCAGCACTGCTTGTAGCAAATTCAATTGTGAAAGTATCGCCATTTTGAAGCGACGGTATGTATACAATGGCAATTAAGTCTGTCGATCCGGTTTCACCCGCACCCGCCCATTGACCAATGCTAGTTCCCGTAGGATCGCTACCAGTAAAAGTTCCTGGCGAATTTATTGAAACAAGCTCGCCAACTACTCCAACCGAAGTTCCATCACCTCTAGCTTGAGTAATTTTTGCAACTGCTGAGGTTTCTCCAGCAGCAATTGTTCCGGTTAATGTAATTCTTCGAGTTACGTCATCCCAAGAAATTTCAATTGCAGTAAATTCAGAAGTTGCAGAAGTTGCACCAACAGAATCTACTCCAACGGTTCCGTCAGGAAGAATTTTTAAAGCAACTTCTTCGGCATAAGCCAAACCTGTCGCGTTGCTACTTAAACTGTTTTCACCGCATCCCATATCGTCACCTTTAGATTAATTCATCGTATTGATAGTCCACAAAAACGTCCGTCCTAAAAAACTTTTCTGTTGGCGGCATATCAGTAAAATATGCGTTTTTATACCAAACAGGATTGTTTACTAAATTTCTAGGACGAAAAATGTCGCGGGCAATCACTGAAAGCCTACGATGATCTCCCGCAAAAGCCGCTTTTGCGAAAAATATCTGGATGATTATGAAACCGTTAGTTGTATATTTTGCTTTTCTGCAACCCGTGTTACCACTTCTAAATGCGGACTCTCCACTTTCAATCATTTGATCGCTAAATCTTACACAATGTTTTGAATGATCAATCGGAAAATCTGTTTCTACATTGTGCCAATAAATTTGGGGAACGTAAGACGCTCCACCCCCAGCTTGTTTTAAAACGAGAGGAGTTTTTCTTGAACCGCTACTGTTCCGTATATCAACAGGTTCGCCATTTGTAATCCAATCGACCCATTCGGTATAAAACCGCGATCTCATTGAATCTGAAGCACTCTCGTAAGTTGCTGGATCGCTCATTACGCTCCCATTTCAAACTTAAACAATAAATCCACTCCACCGGGATTTAAAGGCGTTATGTTGTCAATTGTAAGCAATTGTGTCCCTCTTACCACAACATCTTTTGCTTTTGGTGTAAGACCAGGCACAACTGCCATATAACCATTGATTTGACCGCTAATTATTTCAGTATCTTTTAAGTACATTACTTCTTCGTGATTATCTAGTTTATCAGGAATAAATACAATTTTAACCGTATGGTCAACTCCGTCAATTTCAGCAGGCATCCAAGGCTTGCTGCTATCAGGCAAAGTTGTCGAATCCATTACCCTGAGAACAGCAGTTTCTCCGTAATTTGCAATCAATCGTTTTACGGTATTCTGCAATCTTAAATAAAAGCTCATGCTATACCCTGATTGTGTTCAAGAAATAACCATTCGCACCATCGTTAAATAATGAAGCAAGTAAAACCTCAACTGCTGCAAAAGTAACACCTCTGTATTTGCTCCCTGCCGACTTTTCTTCTGAATACTTAACTGTAATCGGGCCTACTGTTTCTTGAGTCACTTGCCCACCAACTGATGAGTCAGGCATAGGGAAAAGAACAGTCCCAGCGTGTTGCTCAATGCAAAGTTGTGCTTGGGCCTGTTTTAAAACTTCTGGAATAGAGTTTGTTGCGATAGTTACAACTTTATCCATAACCAAATCGGTTCTTGGAAATTGCAAAGACTGAGTAGTGTTTGTTTTGTATCCACCGTACTCAAACCGTCGAGATTCAAGATAATCTGTTGCAGCAATAATTTGTTGCCCAAGAGTTGCGTCTCGACTAGAAACAACCGCACCTCGGTTGTCTGCGTAGGCTCTTACATATACCAAATCAACGTAGCAATTTGCATTTGCGACATTTGATCCGTCTTCAATAATTAAAGTTGGCATTTAAGATTCCTGATTTAAACTTGCCCTGACGTAAATCATCCAGAAACCGCCAGAGCAAGCCTCGCCAATCAAGCGATTCCGTTCACCCGTGATAACTGACGAAGTTTATTCGTTGTAATATTGTAAAATGTAGTTAACTAACTTTTCTCTGGACTGTTGTTTCTTTTCGTTTCTTTTCGCCCACTGCTTCTTTTCGTGAGCCAAAACAACTGCATTTGTAATTTCACTTGAAATTTCGTAAGCATTTTTAGGTGCTTGTTTCTTTTTTTCTGCTTTTACAGGGCTTTCTTCGACAACTTCTTGCATTACAGTCACGATTTGAAACCTTTTGTCATCTTCGTTAAGAGGATACCAATTTGATCCTTCAGGCAATTTGTGTTGCCCACATATTGACTCAAACCAAACCTGTAACTGCTGCTGACTTCTTAAAAATCCTGATTGATCAAAATATTGATTTTTGCCACTTTCATCAATTGCGTGCAATTGATAAACACCTGCTTTAAATTGTTCTTCTGACATTTTTACCTCTTAGATGATTTAAAAAAAACGGGATCAACACATTGCTAAAACTGTGAAAAAACAATGCTCCCCCGCTTTGAATTGTTTTACCTAAGCATTTAGCCGTTAGTGACTAGGAATGCCATAGGTACGTTTTTGCGAGACAATACGCGAGTCCAGTTGTTTGCTGCTCGAAGGTCAGCAAGAGTCTGGTTACCAGACGCGCCAGTCGCAGTAGCGTTGTTGTTGGTATGACCAAACGGATGAAGCATCCAAGTCTTACGCAACCAAAGTTGTTCTTCACCGCCACCATGACCAGTTTGAGGATTTCTCCAAACTTCACTAGGAACGGCTGGAGAACCTTCGCCATAAGCAAACATAGCACGACCAAACAAGATGGAAACGTACTTGAAACCGGAAGTCGTTCCAGCCACAGTTGGGCAAGAATCGTCAACAATTACAGTTCGACCCATGTAGGTTGGAATGCGTGTTCGGCCAGATGCGTCAAGAATGTAAGCAATGTCATCTTGAGCAACCATTGTTTTCATGACAACAGAGTGAACACAAATCGCACGAATTTCTTCACCTCGATCACCCATAGTGAAAACAGCATTAACAAATGCGTTTCGAGAGAAAAGGTTTGCTGCGGCAGCAGCATTACCGTCTTCAATAGCAACGTCGATGACCATATCACCGGCAGTACCTGGACTTTGAGTTGCAAAGTTGCCTGCGACGTTTGCATTAAGAATACCCAATGCACAAGCCACTAGGCGATCTTGCCAGTAGTAAGTCCAGTATGCGGCAGTCCTGTCACGGATATGCTGCATTGCGTTTGTTCCAGTCTGAAGTTCGACTGCCAAGTCCATTGCTGACCAACCATTGTTGACATGGACTTTGCGAGTCTTTTGAACATCCTGCTGGACGTTGTCTGGAGTCGCGTTAACAGCTTGATCCGAACTGTAGTTTGGTTCAGCAGAATGATCCAAATCACGCCAGAATGGAAGCTCTGCTGAACGACCAGCAGCACTTGCAAGGCTGTTAAAAAGATCGCTTGATGCGATAACACCTGATTGATACAAAGCTGTTAGCTTTGGATCATTTTCAGAAACTAAATCTTCAAAGACTGTTACGTCGATGATGTCCGATAATTGCACTGTACTCATTGAAAATCCTCAATTGGTTATGGCTACTCTACGCGAGTTGCTTTTAGTTCTTGATAACCGGAGGGATTCTCTTTGCGAAGTTGTACCAACTGCTCCGACGAGAAATCACTCCATTTCTTCCCCATTGTCTCCACTGGAGAACCTGAAGATGTCGAGCCACTGGCTCCGCTTGCTTTACTGCCAATAATTATAGGAGCGAATTCATTGTTGTCAACGAACTCTTTCTCCAAGTTATCTATTGTGAAATTGGGATTTATATTTCCCGATTTATCCATAGCAATAACATTCCCCAGTTCGTCCACATCGAGTCGCTGCATTACCAGCGGGGATAACAGACTCGGCGTGGTTGAAATTTTTGTTGCAATGTCAGATGCAACTTGATTTAACTTTGTTTCTTTAACTAACTTTTGTTGTCTTTGAATTTCAGCTTTTTGTGCTTGAAGTTCTTGAGCATGAGTAGTTTGCATTTGCTTAATTTGATTTTGCAAATCTGCATGCAATGCAGCAACGTCTTGATTTTCCAATGCCGCTTTTCTGGCTTTTTGTTCGGCTTCAAGTTTTATTTTTTGCTTTTCACCCTCAGCCTTGTCTTTAATAGCTTTTAACTCAGCCTCGACAGCTTTACGCTTTTCAACCTCATGATTTTTTGCGTTTAGAAGTGCGGCAGGGTCATTGTCAAGCAAATAGCCTCCCGCAATGTCTAGCTTGTAATCATCGCCTGCTTTTACATAAAGAGACTTGGTTCCTTCAGGCAAAGAATCAAATTCTGCACTCGTAACTTTTGCTTTAATTGGCATCTAAGGTACTACCTTTTGTTATGACTCATCAATTTCTTGTTGAGTCGGTTCTTTATTGCCGGTATCTGGATTTACCGGATTTACATTTACAGCGTCTGCCATAAGTTTGGCAAACTCTGCTCTAACTTTCATATCTTCAGCAATTGAAATTTTTGCTTGATCATCAGCTTGGAAAGCAAGCCCTGATCTTTTTGCAACAACTCTGCTTTCTTCCCAAGAAAGTAGTGGGTAAGTCGAATTTGCAGTTTCATTAATCTGCCGCAATTCTTCAGCGGTTAACGATGTCAAGTCAAAGTTTTTGTTTACCTTAAATTTGATTTGATTTTCGTCAGCACCGACAAACTTTGCAGCAAACTTTAAAGATTCAATGACTGCCGATTCAACATTTTGAGCAATGCTTGTAAGAATACTTGTGTCACCTGCCGCTTCGATTTCTATTTCTTTTTCTTTTCGCTCAACGCCTGATTTTCGTTCAACTAATTTTGCACCCACAGAAATCATCTGTTCTTGTTTTTGATCCATTCCTTCTTTGGCAAGTGAGTTGGGAGTAGCTTGAATTAAACTTGCTGAAGAATCAGGAGGTCCAGGAATAACACCTCTTGCTCCAAGACGCAAAGTTCCTTTCCAGACATCTTTGACCCAGTCTTCTGTAACACCGGAAATAAACAACGTGGGTTGACCAATAAAATACAGGCTTTCTTCGTAGTCGGCACTGTTTCTGTAGTGAGCTATGTTTAAAACAGACATTGTATAAAGCGGAGGTCTGTCGATAAAACAGTCGTTGTTTTCTGACCCGATAAATGTAAACGGTATTCTTCCAAACTCATTGCCATCCACATCGCAAATCGTGTAAACACGTTCTCGATCCATTCCTCTGTGGTCAGCGTCATAAACAAAAATGCTTACCCTGACGCAACCGTCATCGAGAAGTTCCAACGCTCTAAATTGTTCGTATTTGCTTACTTTGAACGAGCCTTCATCTCGTCTTTCAAACACTTCTTTGAGAACAACCATTGTTAAAACGGTTTCATTTCCAATGACTCTTGTTTCCCAGTTAATAATATCTTGAGGTTTGTAAAACCGAATTGTCGGTCTTACCTTACCTTCCATGATTTCACCTCTAGAAACCATGCCTTCAGTTGTAGGATAATCTGCCAGCATTCCACCTCGACCGTAAGGCAAAACGTAATTACACGCTTCCTTGGTCAATTGAATAATATCTAAGCCTTCACCGTTTGCATTTTTTTCAATCGGACCTAGCAACTCAGGAAGTTCGATTTCAGGTGGCCGAAGAAAAATTTGACCTACAAGTGCGTCAGAAGTCCGAGCAGTTACATTGTAAAAAATTGCTCGTTTTATGTAATCTTCGTATCGACTTGTATTTGCGGCAGTTGTGTCGCTAGGATTTGGTTTAGGTAAATACGTTGTCTTTTTTTCTTTAACTGCGTATTCACCTTCTAAGCAATCCTCAATCATTTCGTAACGAGGTAGAATGTCGATTAGTTCTTGCCGAGTGTGATCGACATTGTGTTTAATTACCATCTTAACCTCTCCAATCTGTTTGAACTTTTGTAGCGTACCGATTTGAAGACGCTAAAATCCTGTACCTAACAACATCCCACAAGTGATCTTCGGCATCCGTATCAACATCATCCGGTTTATCTGGATCACGAGGAAGCGAAGGCAATGTTTTTAAACAAGCCTTGCAGTTTCGCATAAAATAAATCCCAGGTCTTTCTTTCTGCTGCGAAGCTCGCAAACGATCTCTCATCAATTGCAAACCGTTTATTCTTGAACCAGAAGATTTGTCAGACTTCGTCCATCCAATTCCTTCATCCAGAAACTGAGTTTCGATTGTATCAACATCGTCAAGCATGACATTTCTTATTTGATTATCAGCAGGTCCAGTTCGTATTCTACCTTGTACCCACAATTCTGACTTCAATTGCTCCTCAATCGCCTTTATTCTTTTGGCAATCATATCAACTGGGAGCCTCAGCCCCTCGTTTGAGCCTATTTTAACTGTACCGTAGTCTTCTGCTATAGCAATAAGAGTTCCAGCCGGAGGACACCAAATACGACCGTCTAACAGCGTTACTTCTTCTCCGTTAGCCTCTGCCCACCAAATGGTCGCAAAAGGATGACTTGAACCCCAATCAAAAGACCTGTCAACTCTCCAATCCTTGGGAATCATGAATCTTTCAACGACATGTATGTTGTCTCTCCACAAGTCGTCAATTGCACCACCGGCATTAACTGACCAATCTCCGTGCATCCATGCAGCTTTTAAGTTTGGATCACGCTCGCAAGCAGCAATGATGTTGGCTCGATACTTGTGAGGAATATACGGGTTTTCAAAAAAATTGCCAAATATACGAACTTGCGTTCTAGTTACAACAATCTTCTCACCAGTAACAAAGTTTTCCATCTCAGTAGTTTTCTTTACAAGATGTCCTGGAGGAGCAGGATCAACAAATTCTTCTTTGCACCAGTTGTGACCAGGGCCATTAGGGTTTGTTGTTACAAAAACTTCTAATGGGATTGGGGGTAATGCCTTTTCATCCGGTGTATTGTAAACAAGTTTTGTGCCTTTTTTGACTTTGGGAGTGTCTTTGACCGGATCAAATGAACATCTATTGACCGACATAAATTTGTCGTAAAGACCTCTGGTTGGATACTTGGTGATTTCATTCCAACCGATAAAAGGGTATTCGTGACCATGAAATCCATTATAGTCTTCAATTTTTTTGACATGCCGAAATAGCAATTCTTCGCCTGTCTTCCATACCCATTTGTAATCGCCTTTTGAATATTTAAAAACTGCACCGTCTTTAAATTTTGGGAACTCACGGGTAGTTTGAGCAACAAGATCGCTAAGGTTGTCATGCTCACGGTCAAAGATTACCCCTCTCCAGTATTTACCATAACCTAAACCAACTCTGGCACGAAATCTCATGCACTGAGTAATTGTTTTGCCTGGACCCCTAGCACCGTCGAAAAAGACAATGTCAGCAGGCGCACACAAGGCTAGTTCTTGGCTTGAGTTTGGTATTGGTTCCCAAACAACATCAATCTTCGGATTCGACATCTTCGCCACCATCCGATTCAAGTATTTTTGATGTTATATTACTTTGATGCTCAATTGCTTTTGATTCCCATTCTTCGGCAGATTCAGGCATTGGAACTCGCATCACATGCAAAACATTTTGAGTGTTGTTGTTTACGGTAAGACCTGGCTTTTCAATAAAACCCATGTAGTCACCGTAAATCTTCATTAACTTTGCAACGTCTTCAGCTTTCTGTGCGTTCTGTGCTTTTTCCCAAAGAAGTCTTGCTGCTTCTTCGCGAGAAGGCAAAAACTCTCTTGCGCCGTGTTTTTGAATTAATTTTTTTTGAGCTTTTAAAACATCAGCGTCGTTAGGCCATGTCGTAGCGATTTCCATAATTCGACTTTGCTCAATTCCAATTGATTGAGCAGCAGCAAAAGCATTGTTGGGGTCACGCAACAATGCATCGGCAAATCGAATTTTTAAATCAGCTTCGTTCATTAGTAGACTATGACATCCCAAGAAGTAGAGGCTTCGTAATTTTGAATTTTTAAATCAAGGTTATAAGCGTTGTTGTCAAACGAATCGCCACCGTTTCCAATTTTTAAATAGCCATCGTAAACACTGCTAGACGCAAAATGATTTGTTATTTTTACATAGTCTGCTGCAACAGCCGTTCTATTTGTTCCTGTTATTAACACAGAAGAAGTTGGAGGCGCACCTCCTGAGCCAGTTGAGGTTAAGATAACATCAAAGTCATACCAACCAGTATTGTCAGTAAACTTAACAACTTCGTACTCATAATATTTCGTTACGTCAGAAGCACCGGCAATTTTAAGAGTGCTTCCTGGTACAAGTGTTGCAAGGAAATCGCTAGACCTGTCAGCAGAACTACTATCCAAATCATTAATTCTAACTTTTGTTTGTAATCCGTTATTGCTGACGTTTCCACTATCAGGGTTAACGTCAGTGTTTGAAATTGCAATTCGATTCCAAGTTCCTGTTACAGTGCTTGTTCCGCTTTTTTTACTAGAAATTAAGTAAAAAGTGTAACTGCCACCTTCAAGCAATCTTTTAAATTTTGGTATTACATGCCAACCAATTGTTCCTACAGTATCTCCCGTAAAACCTTCAAGCACTTCTAAAGTTTGATCAGAATTATTTAGTATTACAACTCGATACAAAGCATCTGCACTGACATCAGGAACCCAAACTCTAATTTGAGACAATTCGTAAATACCAGTGTAGGAACTTACTCGGATTCCGGTGTAAATGTAAGGTTGATCAGTTAGCGAAGTAAATGTAGGAGATTCGGCAAGTAAAAAATTAGAATCTGAAATTGGAAGTGGTACTGGAGTTACATTTGTAGTTGCGGCATTTGCAATTGCAATGAGCGATCCAGATGTGACCATCTGTTGAGCAGTGTATGCAGTTGCCGGATTCCACTCGCCTTTAAATTCAACACGAGCAGCAAGATTGCCCATCATTGCTGCTTGATCAGCAGACTGCATGAATGTGTCAACCGCACTTGATACTGTAATGTCTGCCATTATATCCCTTAGCTTGAATATGTTACGGATAGTTCTGCTACGGCTGAACCACTGCTAAATTCTTTGCCTCTAACTTGAATGAGAGCAGTTGTATCCATTGGTACACTAGAAGCATAACAAACAATAGTAATACTATCACCAGAAGACCAGTCACTTCTATTTACAATTTCTTGAACAATTGTCTTTATGTCTGGAGAAGTTTTTTGATCATTGCTTGACCCCATTAAACTCGGAAAAGCTACTGTGGCTGTTGTGTGATTACTGTGTGCCAGTGCGACCCCACCAATCCCGCCGGTTCCTATTCCAGTTGTTGAATCTAAAGCCGCTATTGTAAGGTCTTGACTGGTTGAACCAGTACCTCCACTTTTGGTAAATTTTAATGTTGCCGTGGTAATGGTTTTGCCTTGTGCAACTGTTAAATTTCGAAACCTGAAAAAGCCAATATAAAAACTGTATTCAAGTTCATCATCGTTGTAAGACCCGCCCATATATATAGTTGATCCACCAGTTGTTGCTAACCCATTATATGTTCCTGGATTGGTATCGCTGAATGCAGTTTTACTTCCATATCCATCATCCGCGTTAACGCTTACTGTTAAATTAACAGTTTCCGTAGACCCGCCACCACCTTCAGTTTTCTTTTTCATAAAAACTGTTAGCGGGCCCGACCGAATAGTGCCTTTTTTCTGATTAACGTACTGTAAAGTTCGAGATGTAAATTTAGCCATTAGCTTCGATCTCCAGGTGTCGTAACATCATCAACAACTTCTACGGTTCCGTACAAAGGAGTTCCAAAAGAAGTTGCAGAGTATTGAATTTCTAAATCCCAATAGTATTCGTCACCTACTTCAGTTTTCTGAAGCAAAATGCTTTGCGCACTTGTAATTACCGGAGCAGCAACTTGACTAACCCCAGTTCCGGTTGATTGAAAAATTACATTTCCGTCTATTTGATCTTTTATAGTAAACCGAAATGTTAAACCGTTAATGTCTCTGCCAACGTCCCATGATTTTGCAGGCCATGAAACACTGTCGTAAGCATCGCCGCGAATGATTGTAATTTTTCTTGGATTTGCCATATCAGGATCAGTAAATACTTGAGTTGTTGTTGAAAGTTTAGCTAAAATTTCATTTTGCTTTGCAAGAGTAGAATCTGCTTTAAAAGCATCTTCTCTAGTTCCATCAGTAAAGTAAGTATAAATTTCAGCAGCAGTGTCACCACCCCCACCACCTCCACCTGAAATAATCTTTGCGTCAACTTGGTTCGCAGTGCTAAATACAAACTGATCTGTCTTCGCCTTGATCGCAGTTACATTTGAAGAAACATCAACTGGCGTAACAGTGTTTGCACCGTCTGTCCCACGCATGTCGGTATTCGTAGTTGTTGTCGCACATAACGTGACATTGGCTACTGTGTCAGAAGCAGGATTAAAGGTGGAAAATCCTGTAGCCGTAACCCAATCGCCTTGGTTTGTCTGAAGATCATTTGTGTCCACCAAAATAGATGCAATGCTTGCGTTATCAGGAGCAACTGTGTTTGGGGTTGTGGTATTTGCGCCTTCAGTTCCTCGCATGTCAGTATTGGTTGTCGTTGTACCTACCAAAGTAACATTTGCAACAGTGTCAGTAGCAGGATTGAAATATGAAGCAGCAGCAATTGTACGCGATTCAAATTCTGCAACGGTTGGTATGTCACTTAGTTGAGTATCAAGGTTTGCTGAAGAAAGACCAACTGCCGACCTCACCCCTGCTGCATCTAATCCACTACCACCTCCACTCAGTGCATTCGAGTCCACTTGGTTCGCCACTGTAAACACAAGTTGATCCGTTTTACTTTTGATTGCTGTAATCGAAGAATTGTCAGGAGCAGTTGTGTTTGCTCCATCAGTCCCCCTCATGTCACTATTTGTTGTCGTTGTAGCAACAAGCGTGACATTTGCAACTGCATCGCTGGCAGGATCAAAGTTGTTTAGTCCTGTTATCTGTGCCGGAATTGTTGTCCCTGTATCAACAAGAATTGCAGCAACGCTTGCGTTGTCTGGAGCAACTGTATTTGGGGTTGTAGTATTTGCGCCGTCGGTTCCTCGCATGTCAGTGTTTGTAGTGGTAGTCGCGACCAAAGTAACATTCGCAACCGCATCAGTAGCAGGATTGAAATCATTTAGCGATGTTATTTGTGCTGGAATCGTTGTACCCGTATCTACAAGAATCGAGTCTACAATTCCATCTATTGTTGACAATGCACTTGCCAATGCCGCGCTATCAGTTCCCCGCATGTCGCTATTTGTAGTTGTTGTTGCGCACAAGGTAACATTAGCCACGGCATCGGAAGCTGGGTCAAAATTATTCAACGCGGCAATACTAGCAGAACTGGCAAGTTGCGACACATCAATTAACTCAGTTGCGGCAACCGTTTCACCATCAGACCCAGTCCAACGAGCCTGATAACTAGCCACGCCAGTGCCTGAAAGAGTAATGACAATCCGATAGGCTCCATTCAGTGCAGAAGCCTCAGTAAATGTTGCGGTGTATAGTCCACTGTTGGCAGGTGCTTCAGAAACAGATGTGCTTGTAAGTAAATATGCGTTGCCAGTCAGGGGCAATGCTCTAACGACAAGAGTTTCACCGCTAGGGTAACTGAAAATAACTTTTGATGTTGCCATGATTCACCCGTATCTTTAATGTTCAGTTGCTTCTGGAAGCGAAGTAAGTGCAGCACTTCGTTCTGACTCGCTAGCCTCAAGCCAACGCAACGACAATTCATCATCTTGTGCTTGCTGAATAGCTTGCTCGGCAATATAACTTTCGTGCGCTTGCTGAACGATGCTGCTTAAAAAAGAAACGTAGCTCGCTTTTAGAGCATCAAAAGGTTCAAATGGCAGCAAAGGCTCGTCTGCTTTTAAACGTCTCGCGTTTTCTTTTTGAATAACAAACTGTGCAGCCAAAGCATCGTGCAACCCTTCGTTGTCCAGTCCGCTTACACTTACTGTAAATACTGCGTGACTCATGACTCACCTACCTTTTTTTTCAATCGCTCAATTTCAGCCTGTAATTCCTGAATTGCTCCGACAAGCAGAGGCGCAAACTTTGCGTACTCTAAAGTTTTATATTCGTTTCGCTCACCAACTAACAATGGTTCGATTGGTTCAATTTGCTGCGCCACAAAACCAATGTCTTTGCCAGTAGCTTTATGAAATTCGTCGTAACCGTCTCGCCACTGAAATTCTACCGGTTTCATCGCCATCACTTTTTTGAGTGATCCTTCGATTGGCGTAATGTCTTTTTTTAGTCTTTCGTCTGATGGCCCCATGCCTCCGGTTGAAAGATTTATTGTTCCTGCTCCCGCAGTTATTGTCACTGAAGAATCGGAAGACGTTAGTAAAGCATTGTCCCATTTCGAGCTAGTTGCATCGTAGATAAGAAGGTTGCCGTTTGCAGGCGAGCTAACATTTGTGTCAGTCAGGCCACTTAAAGTGCTGCTTCCGCTTGGCAGGCCGGTTAATCCACTACCATCCCCAGTAAAACTTACCGCTGTAATCGCCCCAACCTTTAGGCTGGCACTTCCAATGTTTAGCGTCCCATCAGTGCTAGGCAAAAGGTTTCGATAAAATTTTATTTCACTTGAGTCGATTAAAAGGCGGTTGCTTGAATCGTACTGAAAATACATTGCTCTTGCCGAGCCTGCACCGTCTTTTTTCGTTCCAAAGTAGAAATCGTTGGCAATCCAGGCTCCTTGAATGTACTCGGCATTCGTGCCAGTTGAATTAAAAAATTTAAGAACTGCACCCGCGTCTGTTTTTAAAGTCGAAGTAAATGTTCCATTAGTCGCTTCAAAATCAGCAAGGTCAATGCCTGCCGCAGTTTGCACAGCCGCTGCGTTAGCCGCCGTAATAAGCGACCGTCCTGTGACAGTGGAATCAACTATTGCTGACGCGGGAAATGAATATACCGGCATTAGTTAACTCCCCTCACGTTTATTTTTTCGTAACGCTTTTTTGCCCAAACCGAATGTTCTGCTTCGTCCATGTAAACGTACCATTGAACACCGTCTTCATCAATTTTTTGAAGAAAGTATTGTTTTTCTAGTTTAGTTGGGTTTACAACACAAAAATAAATAAACCATGCACCAAAAAGAATTAAACCCACAATAAATATGGTGTAAATCTTATCGTAAAAATCCATATTAGGTTTTCTCATGCCTTGCAAGTGCGTGTATCATTCGATCACAAAGGTCATCAATTTTTTCAGTTCTTCTAAAACTTTCATCTCGCCAAATAGCACGTTCGTCTTTGTGTTCATCGTGAAGCATTCGGATTGTTTCATCATGCTTGCTTGCAATCTCATCAAAACGATTAATTACTTTTGAGCCAAGTTGATACAGCACAAAAAACAAAACTATAATTGTGCCAATTGCAATCCCGTAATCATAAGGATTGGTAATTGATTTTACTGTGACAGGATCAGCCTGTGCCAGAAAATGGGAAATCATTTCACTATGTACCTTCGCGCAGCTTCGTTATGTTTAATCTGCGGTCGCAGATTGTCCATTTTGCTGATTGGCGAAGTAATAGGTTTATCGGTGATCCATCTCAAAGCAACGCCTAAGAATCCATTAACGGCGAGTATTGCCGAAATGTATTCACTGTCCACCATCAAGTCTGACATAATCAATGTTATTGCTGCCAAGATTTGAAAAATACCAACCCATACTGTTTTAGAAGTATACCATTTTTTCATTTATGCACCAACTATAACGCGAGCAGCACACGCACCGTCGGGAATAGCTCTATTTCCCTCTAAAACGGCAGTTCCTTGCTCTCCCCATGAATCTGTCCATGAATTTAAAATTCTAACTCCAAACTTATCTGGAGAAGTCTCAACTAAATCCATTGCAGCTACCGAATGACCCCACCAATTGTAATCGCAAACTACAGGAATGCGACTTAAAAGACAAGTTGCTACTTGATCAAACGATAATTCCCGATCATATGCGTTTAAATCTAAGTCCATCCATCCTTCCGTAATTCTATATTTTTTAGCATTTGCCCAAGTTTCAGGAACATCGTAAGATCGAGACATTGATTTTTGAGGCCAATGTTTTTCTTCTGGAATGCCATTTTCTGACATAAACTCCATCGACAATGCTCCCCAAGCACCTCGATCTCGAAAATTATAAATTTTACAAGCTACGGCATGTGGGCTAAGTCGTTTGTACGGCATGTTTGCTGCCGCCCGCAACAGCATGACGCAGGCAGCAGTTGAGTAAGACCAACAAAACCCTTGACCATTTTGATCAAAGGCTTTCATTGGTTTACCACCGTCTGCTCGATTGCGAATATCTGATAAGCGACTGTGAGACGCTTCCATGTTTTTTATTCGCTCTGACCATTGCGACCTTGGAATAGTTGGGATGTCCATCGACCAAGGAGTAGAACTAGAATAGCAACCAACAAAAACTTCTCGATAATCTCTTGGAACAAGACCGCGAGTATGATTAAAACACTCGATAGGAGTGAGAGCATCATTGATTATAAAATCTGCCATTAGTATTTATCCACAAGTTCAATAAGTTCTTCAGTTGTCTTTGGAAGTGGGCCTTCGTAACCAGTCTTTCCGTTAGAAATAATTATCCAAGGTAAACTTTTCATTGGTCGCTTTAATGCCTTACACCAAACTAAATCACAATTTTCTGGAAACTCAGTGTCTGGGTCCATGACCCGCCATTCAGGAACTCCGCTAGGTCCGATTACGCATCTTCGATTTAAGTACATGCTAATTTTTTCTGAAAAGAAAACCTCAACCTGCCTTCGGTCGTATGTCGGCAGTTTAGAGCTTTCTACTACCATCATCACTCTTAATCCTGGTAACTCAATTGGCGGTTTATTTTCAGGTTCAACATCAGGAGCGTCAATTTTGTCTACAACAATCCGTTTAGAGTCAAAAATGTTTTTCTCAAAATCGACAACCCTAACTTCAATCCAAAGTTTTTGCGCATTAGGTATTAACCATCGGTTTTTACCTGCACTTGGCAAGTCAACCGGATTTCTTTCAATATCATCGGCATACACGGAGACATTAGCAGCATCGGTATCTACAGACAAAATTTTGACAACCTGATCTGATATCTTGCTGGATTCACCTTCATCTTTGACTTCTCCTATCAAAGATTTTTTCTCATCAAAGATTTGAGTCTTTGTGACCATCTGACTTGACATCTTGATGCTTCCATCAAGTGTCTTTACATCAAACGTCTGGGCATTTAGTTGTGCGCAAAAAAGAAGGCACATTGCTGTGCCTAGAAATTTAAGGTTCATGATTTCTTTCGTTTAGGTTTGGATTTTTTCTTCGGTTTTGCTTTCGCTTTTGACTTTGACTTACCTATTGTTGCGTATCGAGCCACTTTGATCACCTCCTAAAAAATAAAAGTCGTCGGAGAAAACCTCCACGTTCCCCCTTTTTTGCCATTGCGCAGTCAAAGTAAGCACCGACCGCAGTGGCAACGCATCCCCAGTCCATGAATCCGACTCTACGACGACGAAACATTTCCCTTGCACCGCCGTCGTAGATTTCGCGTGTTGTTGTCGAAGTCTCGTAAGTACGAGTCATAGGCACTTCCACTTCCGTAGGAACCATCTTAACCGTTTTGACCATTTCTGTAACTTGGTATCGCTCTACTTTTGGAGCAGACACAAATTTTGACCGAACTGCGAGAAAGGAATCGCAGTCCACACAATCTTGTGCATTTACCAAGCTCGCTAGGCACACAACAGTCAACAAAACAGCAACAACAGATACGCGAGGATTCATTTAATTTTCTCAGTAAGATGATTTGAAATACTAGCCGTAACAATTACAAAATAGAGATTATACTTAGAATGTCAAGGTAATAAAAAAAAGCCGAGCTGCTATGAGCAGCCCGACCTAAACCCAAACGAAAGACTTTTTAAATCATACTGAATTAATCTTCGTGATCAAGAGAAACCCTAAAAACTCTTGCACCGTCACCCGCAGGATCGTCCGCGCCGACACGCCGACAGATAAATTTCTTAGTTTGAGCCGTCTTTGGCACTTCAATTTGGTACTTTTCGTAGACCAATTTACCTTTTTCCTTCATTTTTTCGCCGTTTTCGTCCAAAACAATGCGTTTTTTGGTCATTTTAACCATTTCTTGGGGTTCCACAGGAACTTTTGACTTGGTATTTGCCGCAGTTAGGAACGGAGCAACTGTTTTCCAAGGTTCAGACTGGTCTTCGGTAACTGCCAAGTGAAAAGATTGACCTTCTTCAAGCTGATCAAACGGAAATCTAGGTTTTTTCTTAGATTTAGGTGGAACTCGTTTCATTTTTGGAACAGGAATGTCATTATCAATTTTAAGATCAGTGGTTTTTGGCGTACCGTGTTCAACGGCTGGGGTTCCATCCGATATTGCCCAGTGAGCAGGCTCCGATGGTTCTTTAGGTGGCAGTGGTAATTCAGGCTCCATCATTTTATCCAATCTTTTTTGACCAGCCTCAGTAAGATTTACCAAAACTGCACTAGGGTTTATTGGTGACACCTGGGCTACATCAGGTTCAATCAAACCCATATCAGCAAGAGACATTCCCTCTTGTTGAGTCATGTACACAGGACCGTCGTTTAAAAATTTTTTCAAATACTCAGTCATTACAGTTTCTCCAGTTTTTACTTCAGTGATAAATAGCGTTCAATATCTTCTGTTGCGTCTACCCAGTTGTAGTAGACTTGTACCTTGTAGCCTTGTGCGATTAGCCAACTGTGCCATTTCCTTTGATCCGGTTTTATCGCACTAGGCGTATTCTCCAGTCCTGGTTTTTTCATCTCGATAAAAAATCCGTGATAAAGAGAGTTTGCCACAGGAAGGAAAATGTCAGGCACTCCCTTTCTCGCGCCCTCTGCTTTCATCTTTGCGGCAACCACCTTATGTCGTTCGCCACCGTTAGGCACTGCAAACAACATTTTGTAGCGAGGATCAGTATGACCCCGCTTCGC
>Ga0181412_1000029_pt1 | contig 48814 bp, 70 predicted proteins | sample 35SPOviralmetaG_FD_130113 | JGI IMG/M metagenome (GOLD analysis project Ga0181412, IMG submission 130113) | Marine viral communities from the oligotrophic San Pedro Time Series (SPOT) site, San Pedro Channel, CA, USA - 35 SPOT_SRF_2012-08-15 | ecosystem: Environmental > Aquatic > Marine > Strait... | reverse complement strand
ATTGGTATTATTGCCGCTGATACACTTATTGGACTATCGAAGTATACACGTATCGCACAATGGTGTGCAAGACGTGGAACACTACAAGAAGAACTTGCTATGGATATCTCACGTGAGATTATGAAAGCAACTAAGTCAAATGATGTAGGTGTTTACATTCAAGCAACACATGGTTGTTGTGAGAACAGAGGCATTATGGCACATAGCAGTTTAACACAAACTACAGTTCTTAAAGGTGCATTTAAAAATGACCCTGCAACAAAAGAAGAGTTTATGGATAACATTAAACTTCAATCAGATTTTGCAGCCAAGTAACTGAACACAAGGAGAAAAAATGACAAATCACGATAAAATTATTGAAGCATATGAAACATATGTTAAAGAACATGAATCATGGGAATCTGAAAAGCCAATTAAAGCGGCTGCATCAAGAGCCCGTAAAGCACTTGGCGAATTGGGTAAACTTACAAAAGAAAGACGTAAGGAAATCCAAGAAAAAAAGAACGCAATGTAATGAGCGGGCAAAGGCGATGGCTTAAATTATGGGCGAGAACAGTTGGAATGCCAATTGGACTCAACGATGAAGACAAGCCTGAGTTTTTGCCTATTACACAAAAAGACGTAAAACGTGCATTATTATTTCGCACATTCTGGATAGTGTTACATGTAGTAACATGTCTTATGATTATTTTAGGAAATGGGAGAACATTAGAACTATGGTAAGCAAGGTATATTACACATGGAAAGACATTGAACATATGGTTAATACAGTTAATAATCTTATGTTTGCAGACAACTGGCGTCCAGATTATATAGTAGGCATGACACGTGGTGGCCTTGTGCCAGCAGTTATGATGTCCAATATGACAGGCATAACAATGCATGCATTGGATGTTAGATTCAGAGACACAGATAATAATTACAGTGGTCCAGAAAGTAATACCTGGATGGCCGAAGAAGCATTTGGTTATCAAGGAGATGGATTATCACACATTAGTCATAGAAAGAATATATTAATCTTTGATGATATTAATGATAGTGGTAAAACTATGCAATGGATTAAAAAAGATTGGCCTCAAAGTTGTTTACCTAACGACAAAGGTTGGGAAACAGTATGGGGCAATAATGTCAGATTTGCTTGTCTATTAGATAATCAAGCAAGTAATTTTGGCGAATGTGACTATACAGCTATGGAAATCAATAAGATGGAAAAAGATGTATGGGTAGTATTTCCGTGGGAAGGTGAAAGAGACTACGGAAATTTTTGATACGAAAGGAACTTATGTTGAGACAACAAATGATTAATGCAGCTAGAAGACACGCCGAAGCGGAGATCGAGCTACACAAAACTAACATTGAAGTCTACATGCAGTCTGTTGTAGGCATTGGTGAACATTCAGACATTATTGAAACTATTCAAAAAGAACTGGATGCAATGGCAACAGCACACGATAGACTTGAAATGTTAGAAAAACATTTTGCAGTTGATACTTCTATTCCAGTATAATAGGAGGGTGGTATGAATCCAGAAGATTGTGTAATAACTGTCACTAGTGATGTTGATAGTTATTATTCTTATGGCTCAGATACATATAATGTAGACACAAGTGGAATAACTCTTAGTGATATAACACTTACTGAACCAGATCCTGATTTAACTGTTGAAGGCGATATAATTTCTCGCAAAGGCGGAGAAACTATTAACGTAACAGAAATAATACATGATCAGAAATTACAAATTGAATCTTTGTCAGATATGATTAAAGAAATGGTAGAAACAAAAAACTTTGACATAGAGTGGGATTTACAAAGACGAGTTGATCAGAAGAAATTTTTAAACAAGCTAGGAGAAGATCCAAATGACTTATGAAATAACAATTAACGGCTACGGCGGTGAAGTTGTATTGGGTAAGTTAACCAAAGAACAATACGACTTTTGGGTAGATAAACAAGATGATGACAGCATGAACAGTCATTTATTTTGGGACCCATATGAAGAAGATGAAGGTAACCCTGTTACTGATCCTGATGATCCTAGGTTTTTAGGATATTGGCATGACATTGATAGTATTGAACATCTCAATGGAGCTCAAGTAGACATGTGTTATATTGAAGTTAAAGATGATAGTGGTAATATAGTATGGGAAACAGAAGAACCTAAAATAGTTAGCACAGAAACATTTGATGTTGACGAACAAGATCCTGGATATTATTTCAAAGGATGGACTTCGGAAAAAGGTAATTTTTATATAGCAGAAATTGAAACAGATAGTTTTGATTCTACTAAGTTAAGATTTTATGCAACCAGCGTTGAAGGAGATACTATAATCTCAAGAGTTGAATATGACGGAGAAGAGCTTGATTATGACATGGATGGGACAACCGGAAAAGGTCAGGGGTTTGAGCTACATGAAATGGTATGAAATATAAAATAGTTGTAAACGGATATGGCGCACATTTACATATTAGACGCATAACATTAGAACAATATAACTTCTGGACCAAGCAAGATCCAGAACACACAAAAAGGCATTTGTTTGAAGATTCATATGGTGAACACCCAGACAATCCAGTAAGTGATGAAGATAGTCCATTGTTTCTTGGAATGGCAAAATCTAAACGTGATAGACTTATAGAAGTCTTTGGTCCACGTCCAAGTCATATACATGTGCATGTTACTGATGAAGATGGTAATGAAGTATTTAAAACAAGCACAATTGATGAATCTGTAAGATTTACAATGGAATGTAAAACACTCGGAAAAGGCTGTTATTTAAAAGGCGTTAGAGATAGAAAAGGCTCGTTTTTTACAGGATATTTAGAAGAAGAAGACTTTAGTCATCATTTACTAAACTTAGCACTGGTTAATATTGATGGGGATAAGCTACTATATCGTGTAGAATATGGGCGTAAAACACTAGAAAATACACTGGAAGATACAGGTATTATTAAAGAAGCATACGAATTCTATAATAATACATAAAAAACCAAGACATTTCGGTTGACAAATTACACGTTTGATGTTATTATATACATATATCATAAAAACAATAGGAGTGTAATTATGAGAAACGTGAATAAATTTATTGCTATAGTAGTAGCAGTTATAGGTTTATCAGTCACTACACAAGCAACAGCGGCACCATTTAGTTATTATGACATGGTGTCTAACATAGCAAACGTTGAATCAAGAGATAACTTTGCAAAAAGTATGATCCGTTCATATGAAAGCGGACTTAAATCATTAAAGCCACTAGCAGAAAAATACGGCCAATATAGTTGGGCCGCAGGGCTAGTTGAAACAGTAAACTTTTATGAAAATGAGATTGAGAAGTTTACAATATTAATTGGTGGTGCACTCGAACAAGAAGTCACCGAAACTCACAAAACATACAAATATACAAACTATGATCAGGTAGAAGAATCTCCTGAAGTAGTCACACGATCTTCTACACAAGATGAGGTTACAGAAGATTACACAGTTAATGTATATGAAGATGTTGTAATTACATATACAAAGACAGTAACAACAAAGAGTTATAAAGGCACATACACTACAACACATTTTAGTGATGATACTTCTCTTACAAAAGTTTCTACTGATTTAGTTTCTACAGATGTAAAAGAAGTTACACGAACAGAAACTGAACGTAACTTTGTGCGAGCATATGAACTTGAACGTCCTGTTGAAGTTGTTGAAGTTGTTGAAGAAGAACCCGTTGTCGTTGAAGAAGAGGTCGTTGTCGTTGAAGAAGAGGTCGTTGTCGTTGATGTAGTCAACGAACCGGTGACCGTTGTAAGCGATGGTATTGGTATTAAAACAGAAAATGTATTAACTGTTGAAGAATACTTAGCAATGGACGATGTATCATTAGGTGGAACACAGACATATATTGATGCAGTTCACAGTATGAATAGCAGAATTAATGTTGATTACATTACACGTGAAAGTGGATTATATAATAATGGTAATACACTAGAAAGTATTAATGCACCAGATGCCTGGGCAAAAGGTTGGACAGGTAAAGGTAGTGTGTTAGCAATACTTGATACTGGTATTGATTTAGATCATCCAGAGTTTGCTAATAAGATTATTGATAGTAAATGTTTTACAGGTATGTGTGAAGATGGATATGAAACTATTGATGATAAAAATAAGTATTCACACGGAACACACGTGGCAGGTATTGCCGCGGCAAACTTAGATGGTGTAGGAACAACAGGTGTTGCTCCAGATGCCAAACTACTTATTGGTAAGACTGCATGGGATAATGGATTCTATGAGTTTCAAGCATTAGGTAAAGGTATTGAATGGGCGGTTAACAATGGTGCTGATGCAGTAAACGTTTCAGGTAACTATAATGTTGATATCACATATAAGAAAAGTATACAAAATGCAGGTGATGGTGTGTTTTATAGCACAGACTCACGTTACGATGGAGTATATGCAATAGAAGGTTATTCACATTTAGCAGTAGACAGTGATTATATGCTACCACAAATTACAGATGCAATGTCTGGTAATGAAACAGTAGTTGTGTTTGCGGCTGGTAACCAAAGAATGGATGTTCCAACTTACCCGGCTCATTATGCAATTGCTGAAAACGAAGCAGGAGAACTGATGCTTGGTGGTAAAGCAATTATAGTTGGGTCATGGGATCTTAAATCAGATTCAATATCAAACTCAAGTAACAAAGCTGGAACAATGTGTTACGGTGTTAACGGAGAATGTTCAAGTGATACTAGAATTAGTGATTGGTATATTATGGCGCCAGGTCGTTATGTAGCATCAACAAGTGCTAATGGTGAATATAGAACTAATAGCGGAACATCAATGGCGGCTCCGGCAGTTACAGGTGCAGTAGGTATTGTGCATCAAATGTGGCCATACATGAAAGGTGAGAACATTGTTCAGTTGTTACTTAATACAGCCGATAAAGATCTTACAAACTATGATGAGAACATTCACGGACAAGGTATGCTTGACTTAGATGAAGCAACTAGCCCACAAGGTGTAATAGGTATTCCAACTAGTGGACGTATCGAAGGTGCTACGAGTAGTTTAGACTCAGGTGCATTTGCATTAAGTGGAGGTGCTTATATTAGTAGTATTAGTAATACAATGGTTGTTGATGATTATGATCGTAACTTTTATGTAGATGGTAATGATATGATTGCTGTCGCTGATACACGTTCAGCAGATACATTGCAAGCGGCAAGTGTAGGATTTGCTCCAGACTATTATTTTGGATATGGCAATGGACAAGTTATTCCAATGGAAACAGGTGCTCTTAATATTAACGAAGATAGTTTAGCATTTGCTACAACTGTAGATCAGTTTATGTTTGGTGCAGTAACAGAAGGTAATAGTTTCCTTGGTAATGTTGCAGACAATCCAATTATGGATGTTAATGGTGCAACTACATTCTATGCAGGTTACAATTTAGATAAATCATTAACACAAGATGTTACATTGTTTGGTAATGCAATGTTTGGTGTTACAAAACTAAATGTAGGTAACAGTATGATGACTGATGCTAGTGACTTGATAAGTAATAGTGCAACACTTGGTATTAAACGTAATGTTGAATCAGGTGATTTTGGATTTGTAGCAAGTTTACCAGTAGCGATTACACAAGGTAATGCAACATTCAAATCAGCAAGCACAGTTAGTGCAACAGGTGATGTAGATTATGTAACTAGCAGTAGTGATTTAAGTGCTACACAACGTGAAATAGACTTAGGTGTGTTTCGTAACTTTAATGTTACTGATAACATGTCAATCAAAGCACATGCAGAAGCACGTTTAAATTATGCAGGAACAAATGAAACAGTTACGACTGCTGGTATTAACTTTAATTGGAGCTTTTAATGTATAAAAGAGGTGAACTATCGGTCATAGCAGGCCCAATGTTTGCAGGAAAGAGCAGTGAGTTATTAAAACGACTGCTCTTTTTAGAACACTCAGGATATAAAGCATTAGTCCTAAAACCACTAGTAGACGACAGGTATGATCCAGATAAGATTGTTACACACAATAAACTTAGTCACCCTGCTATTAGTGTTATTGATTTAGAATTAGTAAAAGATAATTACACAATTAAACCCTATAACTTTCATACAGTGTTTATTGATGAAGTTCAATTCTTTGACCCTAAAGAAACACTATGGTTTGTAGAAGAAGGATTAAGACAAGGTGTTAACTTTGTATGTGCAGGACTTGATCAAGATAGCAGAGGAATACCTTTTGACACAACAGCTCGTATGTTAGGATTAGCAGACGAGATTAAAAAGATTACAGCATTCTGTAATGTATGTGGACAAGTAGCCACAAAAACGCAACGACTTAGAAAAAGTGGTGGCAGAGTTAACGTAGGCGGCGCAGAGACATATGAACCACGTTGCCATGAACATTGGGAGAGTAAATAATGACAGACCATACAATAGATATTTTACGTCAAGTTTGCCAAGAAGAACTTGATGATAAAGTTGAAGGACTAACAGATGGAAGTGAAGATATATTTGAAGGACGCAAAGAGTTTGCAAATTCAATACTAGGACTTATTAATAAGTTAGAACGTCCTAGACAAGAAGATCAAGCTAAGAAATTACAAGAAAAAGCAATTGCGGCCAGCAATGCTAGAAATGAAATAGCATCTGAATATAATACAGAATGGATGCCAATTGACTCAGGGTGTTAAGAGAATGAAAATTATCGCAGGAAACAGTAATATTGATTTAGCACAAAAAATAGCAGAACATTGTTTTGCTACACTAGTGCCAGCAGACATTAAAGCATTTGCTGATGGTGAAAGTAGTGTAGAGTTTATGGAAAACGTTAGAGGTGAAGATGTGTTTATAGTGCAAAGCACAAGCACACCAGTTAACGATAATTTAATGGAATTAATGATTATGATTGATGCGGCCAAACGTAGCAGTGCTAAACGTATTACCGCAGTCATACCTTATTTCGGTTATGCAAGGCAGGATCGTAAAAGTGCAAGCCGCACTCCTATTACGGCTAAGCTAGTAGCGAACCTGCTAACCGAATCCGGTGCAGATAGAATCCTTACAATGGATCTACACGCCGGTCAAATTCAAGGCTTTTTTGATATTCCTGTAGATGATTTAACAAGTCGTATATCATTTGCAAGGGATATTAAAAAGCAGTTCTACAAAGAAGGACAAGATGTAAGCGAAATTGAAACTGTATTTGTTAGTCCAGATGCAGGCGGAACAGTAAGAGCAAGAAAGTTTGCTGATATGTTTGGTGGTGATATTGCTATTGTTGACAAACGTAGACCTAAAGCAGGTGTAAGCGAAGTAATGAATCTAATTGGTGAAGTAGAAGGCGCACATGCTATTCTAGTAGATGATATTGTAGACAGTGGTGGAACATTATGTAATGCCGCAAAAGCAATTTTAGATGCAGGTGCATTAAGTGTTAGAGCATATATTACACATGGAGTTCTCACAGGAGAAGCATGTCAAAAGATTCAAAAAAGTGTATTACAAGAATGTGTTATTACTGATACTATTGAATATAATTGTCCAGATAAAATTACTAAGGTTAGAGTTGTAACAGTATCTGAATTATTTGGAGAGGCCCTAAGAAGGGTAAGCAATGAGGAAAGTGTAAGCAGTTTGTTTACACAAAAAGTTTAATGAAAGAACAAAAACATTTACTTACAGTTCAACAAGATGGCAAAACAAAAGAACTATATATTGAATTGCCTACAGAACTTCTAAACTCAGTTGGTTGGGATATAGGAGATACTCTTGTTTGGGAAGAAAACTTCGCAGGATTTGTAATAAAAAAGAAGGAGTAATATGATTAAAGGAGCATTATTTGTTGCCATACTTGCATTTTTTATGTTATGGTTATTGGCTAAGTTAGCAGGTCTATAAACATGTTGACTAATTGCATAAAATCGTATATAATCGTATATACAACTACAATAAAAAGAGGAACATATGGCAGATGAAAAACGAGAAGGGCAAATAAGTAATTGGCTGGAAGATGATGAATTTGCATTAGTTCTAAAAGGTGACGGATCGTTTCAAGGTATATTTGCACCGTTTGAATTAAAAGACTTTGATGAACTTCCAGACACTATTTTAGTTATACTAGGCTTAATATATGGTGATCAAATATCAAAAGATGTTACACCAAGACACAATAGGACAATACACTAATGGTAGTAAAAAATGATAATGATAAGCAAGAAAGCTATCACGATTATATGGGTCGTAGAATGAGAGAAGAATTTCCACTAGGCTTGTTTAATAATAAAGATCAAAAACACGAAGAAGCTGAAGCACGTGAAAAGCATCCACTTAACACATTGCAACAGTTAATGATTATTACAGCAGAAGAATGCGGTGAACTAACACAGATGTGTAGTAAAACAGTTCGTAAGTTTAACACAATAGAAGAAGCAAACAGTAACATATTAAATGCACAAACCAATAGAAAAAAGTTAATTGAAGAAGCAGGTGATGTGTATTGTATGCTGAAGTTAATGGAAGAACATGGAATGTTTACCATGGCTGACTTAGAAGACCGAGCAAGAGTAAAACGTAATAAATTAAAAAGATGGAGCAACTTAGTAAATGAAACTTAGATATTCAGAAGCATTTTATAGTGTGCAAGGTGAAGGACAATACGTAGGTGTTCCTAGTGTGTTTTTACGCACATTTGGTTGTAACTTTCGTTGCATGAACTTTGGACTAGGTAGAAGTGAACCTAGCAGAGCTGAAAAGCACGAAGCAGGTAATCGTTATAATGATGAAGTCAAAGGATTAATTGACAGTGGCATTACAGATACTGTAACAGAATTTAATGACTTACCAATTATACATACAGGTTGTGATACTTATGCAAGTATCTATCCAGAATTTAAAGATTTTAATAAACTTGCTGAAGTTGACGAAGTAGTAAATCATCTACTAAGTTTAACTCCAGAAGGCAAATGGACATGTGATAATGGACAAGATATCCATTTGATTATGACAGGCGGCGAACCGTTGTTGGCGTGGCAACGACTTTACGTAGAATTATTTGAACATCCACGAATGGGAGATTTAAAAAATGTCACCTTTGAAACAAACACTACACAATTTTTACACGACGATTTATTCAAGTATCTCAACAACAGTGATAGAATTAAAGTCACATGGAGTTGTTCACCCAAGCTCACAGTATCGGGAGAATCTTGGGAAGATGCTATCAAGCCTAAGGTTGCTGTTAACTACAGTCTTGTGGATAACAGCGATATCTATCTTAAATTTGTTGTTGCTGACAGCGAGGATATTGCTGATGTTGATAGAGCTGTCAAGGCATATCGCAAAGCTGGTTTGGAATGCCCTGTGTATCTTATGCCGTTGGGTGGTCGCAGTGAAGAATACAATCTTAACGTCCAGGAAGTCGCAGAAATCTGCATGGAAAGGGGCTGGAGATTCACCCCACGCCTACACATCAGTCTCTTCGGAAACGCCTGGGGAACATAAGAGTTATGAGGATAGAATCAGAGAGGCAGGCTGGTAATTGGAAGAAAAATATTGTAAACATTGTAGAGAAAAAATGGAAGAACTTTATAGAAAACTAGAAAGATTAACTGTTAATTCAGACGATCCATTAATGGTCGCAGGAGTAATGATGGCACAAGCATTAAAGATTTATAAAATTATGCTAAGTGAAGAAGAATTTAGACTACTAACAGATCACATAAGTCAGTCGGCTGAACACATTGAAACTGAACCACAACCAGGACCGTCAATACACTAATGGGCAAAGAAAATCACAAAAAACTTAATGACAAGATTAAAGAACTTAACTCAACAAGAGTCTTTAAAAAGATAACACCTAAGTATGATTTATCTTGGTATGTCAAATGGGTGTCTGTTATATTAATACTAATAGCAACATCGGCTAGAGCTACAGGAACATTACCACATATTGATTTATGGTTTGGTTTAATTGGAACTATAGGTTGGTTTTGGGTAGGTTACTTATGGCATGACAGAGCATTAATATTACTTAATGGTGTGCTAGTAACACTAATATTTACAGGCCTATTAAACTATTACTTTGGAGTTTAGTATTGATAGATTCCATACACAAGTTTTGGAACATAAAACCAGAACATATCTTTGCAGATGAATTTACAGGATATGAAGATTTGTATCCAGAGCTAGATGAATTTACCGCAGAGGTATACGAAGCAAACCCAACAGAAACAATAGACAAAGTATTTGATATATATCGTAAACGAGATATCGTTCCTATTGTCTATTACACAGAAGCAGGATTACGTGAAGCACTAAAGAACTTTAAACGCACATCATATAAGAAAGTTGAACAAAACGTATTAGGACTTGGTAACAATCAAGGACAAACAATTAATCGTTTTGTATTCACAAACATGCAGACAGCGGAGCCAAAAGGACGAGGCTCAAACAGTTTAATGGATAGGTTTCGAGACGATGCAAAACTTAAACGTGCTATACGTATCTGCTTTGAATTTAGAGAAGGAAACAAGTTAGTATACCCAACAGCAATGCGTAGAAGCCTAGAGCTTGTTACAGGCGAGAACGTGCAAAACTTTAAGCCACAACATGCTAGAGCTATTGCAGAGCGTTTATGCCCGGTGCTATGGGGTCGTATTTACGATTATAGCTGTGGTTATGGTGGAAGGCTACTTGGGATAACCAGTAGCAATATGAACTATAAATATATAGGCACAGACCCTAATACGCAAACATTTGAGTATCTAAAATACTTAGATAGTTTACTAACTAACGATGCAGAAATCATTTGCAGTCCTTCAGAAGATTATCAATGCGAGAATATTGACTTAGCATTTAGCAGTCCACCTTACTTTAATTTAGAAAAGTATAGTGATGAGCCAACACAATGTATGGTTAAACATACTACAATGGAAGATTGGTTTGATGGGTATGTTGCACCTACTATGCAACAGATACACAAAGGGTTAAACAGTGATGGAATATTTGCTACAAATATTGCAGACTATAAAAGTTATGGAAATAAAGAATACTTTGTTGTGGATAGATGGATTGAACTTGCAGAGCAAATTGGATTCAAACATGACACAACAATTAAGATGATGCTAAACACTAGGCCTGGTGTTGGCAATGATAAAAAAGAAGGCCGTGAGAAATGGGAAGGCATATATGTCTTTACCAAAAACAAAGGATAAAACAAACTATGAATAACTATATTTTTACAAGCGAAAGTGTAAGTGATGGACATCCAGATAAGGTCTCTGACCAAATCTCAGATGCATTAGTTGATGCCGGTCTAAAGAACGGTGATGAAACTACACGTGTAGCCATCGAGACACTTGTAACTACCAATCATGTAACGTTGGCGGGTGAAGTAAAGAACTTTAACGTAAGCAAAGACGAGGTAAAACAAATCGTAATTGATAAAGTTAAAGAGATTGGATATGAACAAGACGGATTTCATTGGGATAAACTAAATATTTATAATGAGATTCATGCACAAAGTGGTGACATTGGATTGGGAACAGATGACTTTGGAGCAGGAGACCAAGGTATTATGTTTGGTTATGCTAGTAACGAAAATGATGCATTCTTACCGGCACCAATTTATTACAGTCATGAAATTCTAAAACATTTAAAAACACAAAGACAACACGTTCTAGGACCAGATGCAAAATCACAAGTAAGTGTTCAATACGAAGGTGGTAAACCTAAACGTGTAGACCAAGTTGTTATTAGCAGTCAGCACGGTGATGGACTTATTAAACAGGCGCAAAACATATGCAAGTTAGCAGGAATGACAGTGTTGGAAGGTTTATATGATGCGGATACTACTTGGCATCTTAATCCTACTGGTAACTTTGTTATCGGTGGCCCAGATGGTGATACAGGACTTACTGGACGAAAGATCATTGTGGATACTTATGGTGGTTTTGCCCCTCATGGCGGCGGCGCTTTTAGTGGTAAAGATCCTACTAAAGTAGATCGTAGTGCAACCTATATGGCACGATGGTTAGCAAAGAATGTAGTAGCTGATAATATGGCTGATTGGTGTCAAATACAACTGTCATATGCTATTGGTGTTAAAGAACCTACAAGCATCTATGTAGATTCAAATGGACACAATAGAACTATTCAAAAATATATTAAAGATAACATTGACCTAACACCTAAAGGTATTATTGATAGGTTTGATATGTATAATTTCTACAAATATAGTGAGAATTGTGTGTATGGACACTTTGGCAACAAAGATGTTCCTTGGGAGAAAATTGGTTGGTAAAACTATCACTTGACAAAGAGTTCAAGATGTCTTATAATAGTAACACATTAGGAGAAAAGCATGATCAATAAGATTAAGCAATTGTTTAGTAAAAATAAAAAAGAAAGCATGTCTGAAAAAGACAAAGCTACAGCCAAAGGCAAACCATATGTTAAAGTATTGGAAGTTAAGTTTGATGAAAAGAATCCAAGTGATGGATACTTTGAATTAGAATGGAATAACTTATTTGTTAAACAATTGTTAGAAGCAGGCTATACAGGCGACAATGAAGAAGAGATTGTTGACTTATGGTTTACTACACTTTGTAAACAAATATCAGAAGAAATTTAATCATTAGGAGAGTAATGTTGAGTTATATTTTAGTAGATGCAGCTAATATGTTTTTTCGTGCTAGGCACGTAGTTCAACGTGGAGCAGACGCAAAAGACAAAGTAGGTATGGCATATCATATTATGTTTAATAGTATTAATAAAGTATGGCGTAATCAGAATGGTAGTCATGTTGTTCTATGTTTAGAAGGACGCAGTTGGCGTAAAGATGCATACGAACCTTATAAGAAGAATCGCTCGGCGGCACGTGCAGCACTAACAGAACGTGAACAAGAAGAAGATAAAATGTTTTGGGATGCGTTTGATGAACTAAAGGTATTCTTTGAGAAGCGAACTAATTGCACAGTATTACAAAACTCACAGTGCGAGGCAGATGACTTTATTGCACGTTGGATACAGAATCATCCTGATGATAAACATTGTATTGTAAGCAGTGACAGTGACTTTTATCAATTGCTTAACAACAATGTAACACAATACAATGGTATTACAGGACAACTTATTACAACAGAAGGTATCTTTGATGATAAAGGTAAGCCTGTTATGGATAAGAAAACTAAGGAGCCTAAGCAAATAGGTGATCCAGAATGGTTATTGTTTGAGAAATGTATACGTGGTGACACTAGTGATAATGTGTTTAGTGCATGCCCTGGTGCTCGTAAAAAAGGCACTAAGAACAAAGTAGGTATGTTAGAAGCATTCGCAGACAAAGATAGTAAAGGATATAATTGGAATAACTTTATGTTACAACGTTGGACTGACCATGAAGGTGTAGAACATCGTGTATTGGAAGACTATCAACGTAACATGCAAATTATTGATTTAACCGCACAGCCAGATGATATTAAAGCAGAGCTTGATAATGCTATTGTTCAGCAAGTGCAAAAAGAATCCAAGTCACAAGTAGGCATACATTTTATGAAGTTTTGTGGCAAATGGGATATGGTTAGAGTAAGTGAACGAGCTCAAGACCATGCAGAGTATCTTAACAAAGCATATGGAGTATAATAATGGCAACCGGAAGAAACACAAAAAGAATTAGAAAATACGCAGCGGCATACGAGGCTGTATTTAAAGAACAAGCAGACATGACATTAAATTGTTTAACACAAACACAAATTGAACAACTAATCCAATCAATGGAAGTTAACCCTACAATTGAAGCACACATTAAAGAGCCAACACTACAATGGCTTAGACTACAACTTGCTGAGCAAAAACAAGGTGGTGCATGGAAACGTAGAATCAGGGAGGCAGGGCATGTCATCTAATTTAGTTATTGAACGCAAAGATTTAGAATTATTGCTTAAAGAAAATGTTATGGAAGTTACTTTTAATAAAGTTAATGGTGACAAACGTGTAATGGAATGCACACTAATGCCAGAAGCATTACCGCCAGCAAAGAAAGATGAAGCAATAACACAAGAAAAAGTTCGTAAGATTAACGAAGAAGTTCTTGTTGTATGGGATACAAATGCTAAAGGATTTAGAAGTTTCCGTATGGCAAATGTTCTTGAATTTAAAGAAATTGACACAGTCGTATCGACTGGAACAGTTGGCTAAATGTTTACTACCAAAGAATTAATCAAAGACAAGTTTTGGATTGTTGAATTAGATGCTAGTAAAATAGGAACTATTCGCAGGCAAGAAGATGTTTTTGAATTCTTTGATCAACGTGACAAAAGTATTACTATGCTAGAATCATTAGATGGATTTAAAACAGCAGAACGTAAATTAGATAACAAAGCAGAAAGTCAATCACTTAATGGTTATCCAACAAATAGCAGTATAGTTATACCAATCAAACATGAAACTTTACCTTTATTTCGTAAAACAGAAACAGGCAAAGTTGTTTATGCGGCAGGCTATTACATACTTAGATATCACGGAATGGGCTGGCAACATGCATATTGTCCAAAGGCAGAAACTTTAGACAAATATGAATATCAAGGTCCGTATTTTACAGAATGGGATATGAATTTACAGTTACGAAAAGCGAGGAAAGAATGAATATTAGAACTTTACTTTTAACAACAATAGCATTAACAATACTTTGTTTATGGGCAATTAATCCAGTAAAAGCTGAAGAAACACCACCAGTTACACCAACACCAGAAGCGTCACCAGACTCACAAGTAATTATACCTAACATTTTTAGAATAAACAGAGATGTTCCATGCACAAATATTCAAATAGTTCAAAGTATACTTGCTCAGCGTGGACAAAAACCTATTGCATCAGGTAGTGCGTTGGTAGAAGACGAACAGTTTAGTGTATTGGTTTTGGCATTAAATGATGTCACAGGAGAGTTCAGTATTGTTATTGTAAATGAACAATATGGAATAGCATGTAACATCTATGCAGGAGGAGATTTTAGGTTAATTGGCCAATAAAACACCACTTAATTCTTCTATCGTGCTAAATACATGTATAGGAGAGAGAAAAGTATGGCAAGACCTAAACCCAATATTATGTTAGAGATTGTTGATAAGAATTATAATACAGAACAAATCTTAGATGCTGAGGCAATATATGCCGTTTACCATAACAAGAAACCAATCAATTTAAGAACAATGAATACACTGGTAAACTATCCAGGACCTAAGTATAAAAAAGTTAGCTTTAGCAACAGTGGCCATGCTTTTAACTTAGCAGACAGATTAAACAAAAAGTTTAATACGGAATCATTTGAAGTAGTAAGGTTGTTGGAAGGTGAAACAATTAGCAGAGATAACAGCGATTCAAAGTGAAATACTAGCAAATTTAATACCAAACGTAACAGTAGAAGGTAACAGTGCTAGACTTTTATTTCAAACGCCGAAGTCTTTGAGGCTAACTAAAAAAGGTGTTAACTTATTAAAGAAAGCATGTCGATCTTGGACAGTAGAAACACCAGGAAAGTTGGCAGGTAACTTAATGGATTTACAAAGTAAAATGCAACATCCATATTATATAGATAAAAAAGATATGGTATTGTTCAGTGAACAAGACGCTTTCATGGCTAGATTAGCTGGCACAGAAGGTTGGCTTAAGAATAAAGATTAATATGGTCAAGTATAGAAAATATGAATGCACAGTTTGTTTTCATATCTATGACGAAGAACTGGGCGACCCAGATGATGGAATTGCACCAGGAACACTATGGGAAGATATTCCAGATGATTGGGTATGTCCTATATGCAGTGTAGGTAAAGAAGACTTTGTATTAATAGAGGAAGATAATGAGAGTTGATGATAAAGTAAACGTTCATTGCACTGACCATGACACAAACGCTGAAGGAACAATAGTCAGCATAACAAAAGACTCATTAAGAGTATTACTCAACGGTGTTCCACTATGGTTCAAACGAACCAAGACCGGTGTGTATGTAGGAAATTCCCACGGAATGGAATTTGTAATAAAAAGAGAGATATGAAAAAACTAGACTTACATGGACAAAAAGTGCATGATGCATGGAAACAATTTAATGCTTATGTTGAAACGTCTTATGCCAAAGGGTTTAAATTTATTATAGTAGTAACTGGACATGGAAAAATGTCTGAAGAGATAAAAGGTTGGGTTAATGGAAATCCATTAACAGTCGCAGTAGATCAAGACGGACACAATACAGGATCTTTTAAAGTTAAACTAAAGAAGAAAAAGAAACCACAACAACAAAATGTTAAACCTAGCAGACTTGCAACTCCAGATGAGATTGCTAAGTTAGTTGCAAAGTGGAATACTTAGATTAATCATTAACATAATCGCCCCTGAGCATATTTGAAGAAACTTTTTCTTCACCACCACAAAATTTTGCACATGCCTTAGTTGGCGTAGTTTCCCATCCAGGAAAATATATATCATGGGCATAAATTTCATTTGATAAAATACTTTCTATATCATTTTTACTAATTTTATTCCAGTCTGGATTATCTTTTAATGATTGCCATAATTTTCGATCTAGTTTATATAGTTGATCTACCCCGTCTTCGTTTATGCCTAAGTTAGCATAATGACAGCACGGCCATACAGTTTGAGACTCATCTATATAAAAATCTCTTTTTTTCTTAGTATGAAAAATACATTTAATACATGTAGATTGCTTTGAGTCGCTCACTCACTGCCTCCTTTTGATATGATTGTAGACATCCAGGAAAGTCATCTCTGGTATTAATTTTAAAGTTAATATCAATTTTATTTTCCAGTGCATGTTTTCTAGCATCTTCAAGTTGATGATGATTCCATGTAAAAAGCAACATTTCCCATTGTCCACCACCGCCATTACTAAACCAGCTATGCATATTATTCCATGCCTTTTGCCAGTCAACACCTTCTCTATACTTCCAATTAGTTTCGTGATCTAATCCATCTATACAAAAAAACAGTTCAAGTCTAGGATGTTCTTTTGCTAATCTTTCATAAAATTTTGGAGTTCTTAATCCACCATTTGTCATTAATTCAACACGATAGCCTTGGTTAGTGCAAAGTTTTATGATATCTTCTATTTGTGGATGCATCATAGGATCCCCCCATTCACCACATAATGTAATTCTATAAATTTTAAGACCACCTAGGTTTTTTAGAGTTTTTTCAAACTTTTCTATGGGGTAATGTGTAGGAGTAAAATTACCTTCTTGGATAGTTCGTTCGCAACTAGCACATTTTGCCTGGCAAAAACTGGTAATATTGAACTCAAAACTGTATTTCATACACGTATTTATTTAAAAAAATTATAAAGTGTTGTAAAATAAGGGTTTTTTTCTGCTTGTAAAGGTTGACAAGTAAGATGTCTTACTGTATACTGTAAGTATAGTTAATAAAAAGAAAGCAGGTTTAAATGTCAACTATTAAATCAAATGTAAGTGAATATATCGGATTTGCACTAATTACAATCTTTGCCTTTGGTTGGATTGATACATTGTGGATGTTTGGTGTAGAAAATAGTAAGGAATATACGTGGTGGTATTTAATTCATCTGTTAGGTAATTAATTACTTGACAACTGAATGTAAATACTGTAACATATAATTATGTCAACTAAGAAGAAGGAAGAAAATATGTCAACTATTACTGAAACTCGTACCGTTAAGATTAGTGAAGCAACTACCCTTATAACTAGAGCGTTTAAAAAGAAACGTCCGGTATTTTTATGGGGTCCTCCAGGAATTGGTAAATCAGAGCTAGTGCAAGGCATTGGCGACTCAGGCGAACTAGGTAAAACCCTAGTTATTGATATGCGTCTTGCATTGTTTGAGCCAACTGATTTGCGTGGTTATCCTGTTCCTGATGTAAAGTCAGGTGTAATGAAGTGGCTCCCACCAGCTGATTTGCCTAGCAAAGAAGTTGCCGCACAATACGATACTGTTATTGTGTTCCTAGATGAGATGAACTCTGCCGCACCAAGTGTGCAAGCCGCAGGTTACCAGCTCATTCTAAATCGTAGAATTGGTCAATACGAACTACCAGATAACGTTGTAATGATTGCCGCAGGTAATCGTGAAACAGATAAAGGTGTTACGTATAGAATGCCTAAGCCACTTGAGAATCGATTTGTTCACTTTGAACTTAGAGTTGATTTCCAAGACTGGGTTAATTGGGCAGTGCTACATGATATTCACCCAGACGTTGTAGGTTACTTGTCGTTTGCTAAAGGTGATCTTTATAACTTTGATCCAGCGTCAAGTTCAAGAGGATTTGCTACGCCAAGGGCTTGGACATTTACTTCAGAACTACTTGAAGATGATGCAGAAGATCTTAGCGATGGGTTGCAAACAGATTTGGTTGCAGGTTGTGTAGGCGAAGGTGTTGCAGTTAAGTTTATGGCACACCGTAAGATTGCAGGTGACTTGCCAGATCCTGTAGAAGTGTTAGACGGCAAAGTTAAAACTATGCAGTCAACAGAAATTAGTGCCAAATATGCACTAGCAACTTCAATGTGTTACGAACTACGTGATCGAAGTATTGCGGGTGAGAAGTCCGGTAAGATGGACAAGTATCACAAGAGTTTTTCAAACATGCTTGGGTTTATGATGGATAACTTTGAAACTGAAATGGTTATCATGGCTAGTAGGGTTGCAATGCAACAATACAAACTAGTTCCTAAGCAAGACAAAATCGAACGTTTTGAGGAATATTTCTCAAGGTACGGACGTTTGGTGCTTGATGCGTAGTAGTTATATTACGCCCAAGCTGAGAGAGGGAGAGATAGTTGACCTTTCCCTCTACTCACCTCGAGAAAGGACAAACATTCGTTTATACGGATTAGATTTCAAAGATGCAACTCCACAAGATATATTTGAATATAAGAATAAATGGAAATGGCAAGCTACCAAAGTAGACATCAGAGGCAGATTAACATTCGCCCAAAGATGGTGCAAAACAAATTGCTTCCACCAAGATTTTGAGATACAAAAATATGCAAATCCAGATGATTCACATGCAATTTACTTTAAAAACCCAGAAGAAGCTATGCTTTTTAAACTTTCAATCTAATTAAAGGTTGACTATAATAACCATAAATGCTATAATACTACTATAATGTTAGATACTATCGAAAAAACTCAAGATACGGAGATCACAGAAATGCAGAAAACCGCAGTTGAACGTATTACACAAAGCCGTGTTAGATTGCTATTAACTAAACCTTTCTTTGGACAATTAGCAACTCGCCTTAGACTTGAAGATGCAACTAGTTATATTCCTACTGCCGCTACAGATGGCAAAAGGTTTTTATATAACGTAAATTTCATTGATCGTCTATCTGATCCTGAACTTGATTTTTTAGTAGGCCACGAAGTTCTACATGTCGTATACGATCATATGGGTGCGAGGGGCGATCGACAAAAGATGATTTGGAATGCGGCAGCTGACTATAACATTAACATGACACTAGTTGAACACCATGTAGGAGAGCCAATTAAACCAGCATCACTTGATGGTGGACAGATGTGTTTAGATTGGAAATATCGTGGATTGAATTCATATGAGATTTATGATAAACTAATTGAAGAAAACAAAGGCCAAGAAGGTGGCATGGACGTTCATATGGAAGTTGGTGACGGATCAGGAGACGACGAAGAAAGTGAAGGCGTTAAAGTTGAAATGTCTGAAGAAGAACGTAAGGCACTACAAGACGAAATTAAGCAGGCTGTGATACAAGCGGCTCAAAGTGCAGGACCAGATGTTCCAGAAGCAGTTAAGAGAATGATTAGCGAGCTTATTGCACCTAAGATGGACTGGAGAGATGTTCTTAGAACACAACTAGAAAGTTCACTTAAAAATGATTTTACATTTATGCGTCCTAGTAAACGTTCAGGTGAAGTATTATTTCCAGGCATGAACAAAGATGAAGAATTAAATGTTGCAGTATTTTTAGATACAAGTGGAAGTATTAGCAAAGAAATGCTACGTGACTTCCTTAGTGAAGTGCAAGGCATTATGGACCAGTACCAAAGTTATAAAATTCATATAGCACAGTTTGATACAAACGTATATGCTCCAGAAACATTTACAAGTGATGATGGACGTAGTGTTGCTGAATATGAACTTACAGGCGGTGGTGGCACAGACTTCGATGTAGTGTATAACTACATGGAGCAAGAAGGAATTGAACCAGACCAAATGGTAATGTTTACAGACGGCTATCCTTGGGGTAGTTGGGGTAACCCAGATTACTGTGATACATTATTTGTTATTCACAGTGATCAATCTCGTAAGATTCAAGCACCATTTGGGGTTACTATACATTATGAACAGTAACCTAAAGCTGGTAAAGAACAGTGGAAGTTTAAGTGAAAGTGATTTACAACTTTTAAGTGACACTGACATCATAGTTAACATGATGCGTAACAGGGTTTTACTTGTTGCAAATGATCCTAAATCATCTATAGATTGGGATGGGTTAACATCGGACGTAACGGCGTTCTATCATATTAGACCCGTCGACAAGTCAAATATGGTATTTCAAGTTTGGTTTGAGGAATTAAAAGACTTAGATAAATTTGAGAAAAAACTTATGTTAAATAAACTTGCTTCAAAGTAAGGATAAATAAACATAGTATATAATTATTTTTAACTCGAGGAGAAATAAAATATGAGTAAAGAAGATACAAAAACAGACGCACCGGTAACGGCACAGATTCAAATTGCAGACATTGTTATGGCTTGTAATATTATTGATCTTGCAACACAACGTGGCGCATTTAAGGCAGCAGAAGCAAATCAAGTTGGAACCTGCTTTGAAAAACTAGTAGCTTTTGTTAAAGCTAACACACCAGAAGAAGAAGCAAAGCCAGAAGAGGCTGAGACTTCTAAGGAGAAGTAAATTATGGCAAACATTAAACATGTAGGACAGATTATTAATACACAAAAGAAGTGTATTGTAGTCTTCCGTGAATTACCAGATGATCAAAACAGTTGTCTACTTGTAGATACAGATGCAGCTCCAGATTGGATGCATGATGATCTGATGACAGCCGTTGAATCACCAGGCGCACAATCTACTGGTAATTTTTACGAGTATGCAGAACGTTCTGTTTTCACAGACGGAACTAACATGCTACAAACATTGCACAGTTCAGGGCGTTTAATTAAATTCCCTACAGATAAAGTTGCAATGACTCCTAATAATAGTGTATCAGTTAACTTAAAAGAACTGAATGATATTATTAGAGAAGATACCGACGGAGCACCTGTTGTAAAACCAGATGATACACAAATTCAACCAGCGGCTCGTGACTTGAGTGATGTTCCAGAAGTTGGAGCACCATCTGTAGACGCACCAGTAATGGGCGACGAAGAACTTGCTAAAAGCATGTTAAGTCAAGCTCAAGGGTTCGAAGCAGAAGCTGAAAGTTTAAAAGCACAGGCGTATGAACTTGATCCTTCATTGAAGCCACGCAGAGGCAGACCAGCCAAAGCACCTGCACCGGCAGAGTAAAAAGTATAGTGGTTTAGTCCACTAGAGTAATTAGTGTCACTTCATAAGAGGAATAGTGGAATGCCAATTGAACGAAAAGACAGATCGTTTGACATTATATTCGATCAAGTTTCACTAGATCACGTGCCAGCAGAATACATCTTGGAAATCATCATTGAACTGATAGATGGTAAACAAGTAACTATGACAAAAGACGATCTTGTAAGAATTGAAAAAGATGGAAAAGATATTTTCAATACTATAATAAAAGAAGATATCAAAGACATACAAGTCAAAATTGATTTTGAATTAGTTAAATCTGATGTATTAAATGGCGTAGGCGGATTTCTAGGAAAATATTTTAAATAACGTAAAGGAGGCATCAGTCTCCTTTTCCTAGTTGGAAGGTATATACAATAATGAATAAACAGAACATCTGGTTTTGTGGAGTTCCAGGTAGTAAATGGAGTGGAATAGACACAAGACTTAGAGAAGTCGTTGATGCAGATCGTTCAGATGAAACAGACGAACGTAGATTTTATCATAGACCATTAAATCCTAATGATCCTTTTAATGGACATTCAGGTAGTTACTTTGGTCCAGGAATGGGATGTGGAGAAAACTGGATAGATTTTAATTACATGACTCCAGCAGATCTGCAATATGATATTGACGAAATATTTACAGGTGAAGGTATACGTGTAATAAAAAGTCATCAGTTCGCAAGACATTTTAATCTTGATTACATATGGAATCACTTTGCAGGTGATTACATTGCACTATGCTATCGTGAAAGTCAAAAGAGTTTTGCATGGTGGTGTGAAGTAATGGATTTTACTCCAGAGCATTACCCAGACTATAGGCCAGCATATACAGATTACAATCATATGCGTCCACTTATATTTGAAGAGAACGCAAAGATATGTGATTTTGCAATGCGTAAAGGCTTGCAATGGGAACTATATAATCCACGCACATCTTTTTCTAAGATAAAAGGGTTCAACCAAAATAAAGCTAAATACATGGAAGCAAATGCAAATGATATTTATATTACATATGCAAAAATTCCGGAGTTTTAAATGAAATGTTATGCGGTTAACGATTGGGACCCTTTAAAAAGTGTCGCATTAGGATCGTTTATGGATCCTGCAATTGTAAAAGATATATTTAACCACAGCTTCTACAAAGATTTTCTACCTATAGCACAAAGACTAGCAGACGAAACTTGGCATGACCTAAATGTTATTCAACAAAAATTAGAAGATCTTGGCGTAGAAGTTATTAGACCTAATCAAGAAGTCCTATCAAATCTTCAACTAGAACAAGCAGAAACTCTCAAACTAAATTTAGACACCAATACAACAAGTATTGCGGCTAATGTGTTTATGGGAAAAATTCCTATTCCATTAGCACCACGCAATGATATGATGGTGTATAAAGATATTATTTTTACTAATGGCAGTGAACCTTGTTTTATTGATTTGGATCAATTTGAGAATAAAATAATTGATGCATATGAAATGGATTGGGGATATGTGCATTGGCCAGCAGTTACTAGAGTTAATAATCGTTTAGTATTTGGTGATGAGTTTAGTTCTAAACTTATTGATTCCGTAATGTCATACTTTCCTGATTCAACATTTACCTCTACAGATATAAGAGGACATGTGGATGCAAGTTTGGCATGTATTAAAGAAGGTGTGTTACTAACAACAGAACGTAACGCAGATGAAGTATACGAAGAAACATTTCCTGGCTGGAAAACTATACCATCAGGAACTAATGGATACAGGCATATGTGTAATCAGTTGACAGGATATAACATGCCACACGAAGAGATAATAAATAGTATTAAAACAAACAGCGATAACAAATGGCACATTGAGGGATTTGAAAAACAAGAAAATGCAGACAAAATTGCAGAAGTTATTAACAACACTCTCAGTAACTGGTTTGGCTATAGCGAAGAAACATATTTTGAAGTGAATTGTCTTACTATCAATCCTGAATTATCAATGGTAATTGGAGATAGTGATAGTATACGTGATGAACTTAAAAAAGTAGACCATGAGATTATAAGTGTTGACTGGCGAAACCGTTGGTTTTTTGACCAAGGTCTTCATTGCTTAACACAAGATCTAATAAGGACAAAATAAAAAATGAGCGAACACGACCTACCAACCCCATCAGAAACATTTTGTATACTACCTTGGATACATTTAAGCACAAGACCAGATGGTAGCATGCGAGTATGTTGCACAGCCAATGCAAGTAGTGTTGGTGCTACAAACGATAAAGTGCATGGTGGAAGAGTAGGGATTGTTAAAACAGAAGATGGCAAGCCTGCTAACCTAAACACAACAGATTTAAATACAGCATGGAATAACACATATATGCGAAGTGTTCGTAAGATGATGCTTGATGGTGAAAAGCCTGCAAGTTGTTTAAAGTGCTTTAAAGAAGAAGCCGCAGGACATAGATCAAAGCGTCAATGGGAAACACAATATTGGATGAACAACGGTATTGATGTTGACCAGCTAGTAAAAGAAACATTTGAAGATGGAAGCACTGACTCTAAACTTAGATATATTGATATCCGTATGGGAACAAAATGTCAGTTGGGATGCGTTATGTGTAGTCCACATGACAGTTCCGGTTGGGTAAAAGACTGGAACAAATTATATCCACAAATTACCAATGAGAGTCTTAAAGGAACTATGGTTTGGGAAAACAAAGGTAAAGAGTTTGGTGCAAGTTATAACTGGCACAAAAACAATCCAGAGTTTTGGGATCAATTTTATGCACAAATTCCATACATGCGTCAGCTATACTTTGCAGGTGGTGAGTCTACAGTTATTGAAGAACACTATGAAATCCTAGCTAAAGTAATTGAAATGGGCTATGCGGCAGACATGGAAGTTCGCTATAATTCAAATGGAATTGAACTACCAGATAGACTGTTAGAGTTATGGTCACATTTTAAGAAAGTAAGATTCCATTATAGTATTGATAGCATTGGCGCTATGAATGATTATATTAGATATCCAAGTCAATGGGATCATCAACTTGCAATGTTTAAACGTTTGGACACTGAAACAACTAATAATGTAGAAGTTACAATTGCATGTGCCGTTAACGCTCTTAACATTCACTACATTCCAGATTTCCTTAAATGGAAACTAACAGAAAGTGGACTACACAAAACAAACATGTGGCCATTTGGTGCAGGTGGTATTAACTATCACTTTGTATACTGGCCAGGACACTTGAATGTTAAAGTATTACCAGATGAATTCCTTGACAAGACAGAAGCCAAGTATGAAGAATTTATCGAGTGGTGGAGTGAGAATTGGGAACTAGGCGTTCCTAGTTGGCACAAAGGTAAAGTTACAAAACAACAATGGCTAGATGCAAGTTATGGTATTAAACGTTTACGTGGTATGATTAGTTTTGCACGTAGCGAAGACTGGAGCCAACGTTTACCTGAATTTAGAGAATATTTAACTAAGCTAGATGCAATGCGTGGAACAGACTTCCGCAAAACATTTCCCGAAATGGCATATCTACTAGATGAACCAACAGATGAATAATTTTTGTGTATTACCATTTACAGGAATTTATGGACACTGGCAAGGGTTAAAAAAAGAATACAGACCTTGTTGTGAGTGGCAAGGAGGATTTGAGCAAGAATATTCTAGTGCCAGAGATGTATGGAATGGCATTGAATATCAAAAAGTCAGAGAATCATTTAACAACAGACAAATGCCAAAAGAATGTAGCATATGCGTAGATGATGAAAAGGCAGGCATTGAAAGTAAACGACAATATCACAACGCAGCATTTAGCGAAGAAACTGAATATTATTACAATAACAAAAAAGTAATTGTTGATAATCCAATTTATTGGGATCTAAGACCAAGCAATTATTGTAATCTAGAATGTGTTATGTGTAATCCAGAAAACAGTTCAGCAATTAGTTCAAGAGTAGAAACATACACAAAAAAATTTAAAGTAAAAACAGGATTAAATCAACCTTGTGGCCTTCGAGAAGAAGATAGTTACTATGAGTTTATGAAATCAAACATAGATAATGTCAAAGAGATATTACTAGCAGGTGGTGAACCTTTGCTTATGCCACAGGTTGTTGATATACTTGAATGGTTAACTGAGAATAATTACAGTAAAAATATTAGACTTCGTATATTAACTAATGGCACTGTATTTAGATCAAAATGGTTAGAAATGCTAAAAAGTTTTAAATCTCTATCAATGCAGATAAGTTTAGATGGAGTAGAGGAAATAGTAGAATATGCAAGATACCCAAACAAATGGTCTGTATTAGAAAGAAATGTTATAAAATATGCTGAACTAAATGTAGAAGATAACTGTATGGTTGAACTTAATCCTTGTTTGCATATTATGAATTTTGTAGGACTACATAAGTTGTATGCTTTTGCTAAACAACATAATATACAAATTAATCCAAGTTTAGTTTACAAAGGCCAAGGAGAGAAAGATTATCTTTATATAGGTAGAATTAAACCTGATATAATTGAAGAAGAAATACAAAAATGTAAATTGGTGTTAGACGGTTGGGATAAATGTCGCAACAATATGAACTTTATAAATAATATTAGAAATACTAAATTTTCTATGGGCAAACATAATAGAGAATTTATTGCCTTTGTAAATTATCTTGATAGTTTTAGGCCAATTAAGTTTTTAGAACAATATCCGTATTTTAATTATATGTTAGAATGTGGAGACTAAAACAAGAAATGGAGAAAAGATGATATATGTATTAGTAGCACTCAAAGGCGAACTGCCAGAGAATAAACTTGACCCTGAAAAATTTAAAGTATGGTATACAGGTGTAGGTAAAATTAACGCAACAGTGTCAGCTACATTGGCTGCTAACCAACCTGACTGTGAGCGTATGATTAATTTTGGAACAGCAGGCACATTAGCACCAGAGCTTGAAGGCAAGTTATTAGAAGTAGGTGCAGTAAGACAGCGTGATATGGATGCAAGACCACAAGCACCATTAGGCATGACACCATTTGAAACTACAGAGATTGCTGGTGACATAACACTTAATCCAGATAGTAAAGTAATTTTAAGTTCAGGTGATAACTTTGTAAAAGAACCACCAGAACTAAGAAGTCATTTAGTTGACATGGAGGGTTATGCAATTGCTAAAGTTGGCATGATGTTTAACAAACCAACTACACTAATTAAATATGCCAGCGATATGGCAGACGAAGACGCACCAAAAACTTGGGAAGAGAACCAAGCCAACGGTGCAGAACTATTTTTAGATTTACTTAAAACAGTTTAAAATGAAAACAGATAACGGCTTTTGTGCATTACCTTTTGTTCAATATAGCACCTATAACGGTGGACGCTATAGGTTATGTTGCATGGCCAAAGAACCCAAAGAAAAAGTTGACCAAGAAAAACTAGGCATCGACGGGACATGGAATCACAAATATATTAAAGACGTTCGTGAACGCATGACCAAAGGTGAATGGTTGCCAGAATGCAGAGAATGTTTACATTTAGAAAAGAACAATATTGTTAGTTCTAGGCAATGGGAAAATGAAGTTTGGGAAGACGTAATTGACGAAGTGGTTGCTGACGCTTCCGTTAATGATTGGGAGGTTAAACAACCTTTACAATTTGATTTCAGGCTTGGCAATTTGTGTAATTTACAATGTCAAATGTGCAACAAAGAAGCTTCACACTTAGTAAGTGTTGAGCGAGCACAAATGGTGCAAAAAGGACTCGGAGCGAACCATCCCGATTGGCATTCCAATATTGCAGACAAGAAGCAGGCTCTTCTTCAACCTGGAATAGACTGGGCGAGCTTCAAGGACATGATAGGGAAAGCTCGTAAAATAAAACTCATAGGCGGGGAACCAACGGTTGCAAAGGATATGTTTACTTTGTTAGATCTCGCAGTAGAATCCGGACATGCCGATCACATCGAACTTAGTTTCTATACCAACATCACTAATATGCAGGATCGCTGGTTAGAGCAATTAGGGAAGTTTGAGAAAGTGATTGTAAACTGCTCACTTGAAGGAATGGGACCAATGAATGATTATTTACGCCCACCCTCCAAGTGGGATTCAGTTTGGAAAAATTTTGATAAGTTAGTTAAGTTTGCAGATACAAAAGAAGGTAAGCGTATTAAGGTGCGTGTTACTACGGTTAATCAAATACATAATGCTTTACACATTGTTCCTTTTTGGAAGTTTATGCATGATTACCAATGCACAGTAAATAGAGGTATTGGTATGTCAACTAATCAATTAGTAGAGCCAGCATACTACAGTATGGCACATGCACCTGAATGGTTAAAGAAAGAACAAGAAAAGCAAGTGTTAGAGTTTTTAAACTCAATACATAATAGTCCACATTACGAGGACTATGAAGAACCATTAATGGAAATGGTAAACTTTGGAAAAGATCCAGATCACAAATATAATAAAGAAAAAATGGGGCAATTTGTAGCTATAACGCAAAACTACGATAAACATCGTGGACATGATATAATGAGTGTAGCACCTGAATTTCAACGCATACAAGACGGTATTTGAGCGTCTAAGACCCCCTAAAAGAGGTCTATATAGTTCAAATGTAGCTTATTAGCATAGTAAGTATACATTATTTGCTCAGCTTCAACTAACGGATGATCGCCGCTTAAATCGGAAAATACACAGTCTGCATAAGCATCCATATTCTCATCAGTAAGACGAAAATAGTCCTCAACTTCTACATCTGGGTTTAAATTTAGCTCAAAATCCTTGCTTGTAACCGTCTGTAACGCCGTATTAGCGGTGATCTTTAACGAGGACGGCAAATACCCACTTAATACAATAATCACGTTTGTATGGCGGTCTAAGCCCTTTTTAACCACGTTTTTTAAGCTATCCTCACTACGCCAGAAGCTATGCATTATGTTTTTAGCACCTAAATTATGTAACCATGCTTCTGTTATATTACCTAATCTAGGACCTAGTTTAGCATAGTGTTTGTCTTTATGAAAGTTATTATATATAACATAACATGTATCGCTATCAGAATCTGGAGATGCAATACTATTGCTTCTACGTTTACCTACACGAAATAATATACTTTGTTTATGCTTAGATACTTCTGGCACATCATGCCAACTCCAAGGATCAGCAACAATACTGTAAAATAAATTAGGGTGACATGGAATTTGTTTTGTAACTTCTAAGTTTCTATTAAGCAGTCTTGCACCCTGATTATTGTTCATGTATATTTGGCTTGTTACTAGCCAACGCATATCTTTTAAATCATTGTGTGGTTCTAACCAACTACCTCTTTCATCATAATGAAAATTAGTATAAAAATGGTCATGTTTAACTTCACGTCCAACCGCATCTAACTTAATAGCCGGTAATTGATTTTCAACCCATTCTAAAAATTCTAAATCATATAACTCAAGTCCAGCACTATAGTTTCCATATAAACTACTTTCGTGTTCGCTTACTTCTGGATTGCTACAGTATTCTTTAATCCACTCAATAGGATATTCTTTGCTATACTTTTTAAAAAAGGCTTGTGGTAGATAGCCGTCAATTATTGTATGTTGAATATTATGCAAGGTTCTTAACTCGTTCAGTCATACACAATTCTGGATGTAGCAAACTATCATTTGTAATGTCTGCTTCAAAACATTGTAACTTAGCACCAAATACAATTTGATGTGTAATCCATTGTGCATTAAAAAACCATACATCACCTGGATCAAATGTAATGTAGTGTAATGGGTGATGAAACTGATCCCACATTTTATCATTCCATACACATCTATTACGCATATCACTAATAAATGTATGTATGTTAGTTTTATCTAATTCTTCTAAATTAAATTCGTCTTTATACTTATACCATAGTTGTTCTAAGTCAGGACCAAAAGTTAATACACGTGGTCTCTTTTTATCCAAGTTAACAAACATACGTATCTGTTGTTCATTACCTGTGTGTTGCTCATCTAATTCATCTATGTGTAATTTGTTTTCAACAAGCATATTGTATCTATGGCTAAGCATACGTTCTGGTGTATCGTAACGTGGAAACAGTTTGTCAAATATTTCGTTCCAACCGTTGTTTGCTTGTTTATGTTTTTTGTGAAACACATCAATTTGCTCTTCCGTCCACCCTCTTTCTGTCCGTAATCTTTCTCTTTGTTTGATGTGAGAATTATACCAAGGCATAATCCATTTGTTGTCTTTAATAACCCAATCGTCTAAATTATCGTAGTAGTCATAATCTACACCAGGAATAACTAAATTCTTAATTACCACCGGCCATCCGCTCTCAAAAGACTTGTATAATTCGTCAGAGTGTGCTATAATATCTATATTAGTAGCATCAAATTCATGCACTGTCATTTCTGTTGCATGATCTTTGTCAAGTGCAATTCGTGTCATTGTTTTAATTCTCCTTGAGTTACAACAAGTATATAGTAGTATTGACATTATGTCAATTGTATTAATAACTATCGCAGTTGCAATTAACTACTATGTTTATGTGGATAAATATATTTATACGAAAACGAAAGAGGCTTTTTTATGACTACACCGGCAGTTAATGCATGGACGGAGTTTCAACCTTTAAAGAAGGTTATCCTCGGAGCTCCATTCCCACCCGAGACATTTGATTGGCACAAGGATCCTGAAACACGAGATACTATGCGTCAAATATTTACAGAAACACAAGAGGACATTGAAGTCCTTGCAAAACTATTAACAGATAGAGGTATTGAAGTATTGCGTCCTAGCAATATTTTTACTATTAATGGTGATGAACAAATTCAATTACCTTGGATGAGTTGTGGATTTCCCAACCACCCACTAATGCCACGTGATACACTAATGCCATATGGTAACAGTGTGTTTGAATGTTTTACTGGCGGAGATAATAGATATTTCGAAAACTTAGCCTATTACGATCATATGGTAGAACTATATAAGAGTGGAGCCGACTGGATTAGTATGCCAGGTGCTATGGTGCGTGGCGGTATTGGTTATGATACATATTCAGCAGAGCAAAAGGTTTTATACCATGCGGCTAATATGATTAAATGTGGAGATACAATTTTGTTTTCACAAGCATGGGAAGAAGATAACAAAAAAGGCAAAGGCACACTACTAGGAAAAGAATGGATGAAACGTGAAATCTCACAACGTTACCCAGGCACTAAGTTTCTTGACATTGGAACTGGTGGACATGCAGATGGTAAAATTGCATTGCTTCGTCCTGGTGTGCTAATGACATGGAATAAAAAGTGGGTTCCAGAAGAATTTAAAAATTGGGATATAATTGAAGTAGATGACGATCATGAAATGCCACAAGACTTTTTAGATACTCGTAAACGTAGATACTACAAAGAGTATGTTCAAAAATGGCTTGGACATTGGGTAGGATATGCAGACGAAAGTGTATTTGATGTTAACGTATTATCGTTAGATGAAAATACAGTTATATGCACAGGACGTAATGATGATGCATTTCGTAGAATGGAAGCACACGGTATTGAGCCTATTGTGTGGCGCTTTAGACATCAATACTTTTGGGACGGTGGAATACACTGCTTAACAAGTGACTTGGTGCGTGAAGGCGACAGAGAGGACTACTTTGGCTAAATGGCGTAATACCCCTTTTAAGTGGGCTAAACAAGTAACAAATCTACAGGTAGATATTACAAGTCATTGTAATGCTAGGTGTGGTGCTTGTATACGAAACAAAAATGGAGATGAAGTCAAAGACGAACTTATACTTGAACATTTTGATATGGAAGTATGGGAGCGTTTAGCCAGAAGTGATACACATGGTTGGTTTATTGGGGACCTAACACTAAATGGTAATTGGGGTGATCCTATGATGCATCCAAAACTAGTAGAGATGTTAAACATATGGACAAAGTATCATCCTGAAACTAGTTTGTATTTACATACCAATGGAAGTATGCGAACTCTTAAATTTTGGGAAGATTTAGCATTTGAATGTAGAAAATTTACAAATCATTTAATTGTATTTGCAGTAGATGGCATGGAAGACACTCACGCTATATATAGAAGAAAAACACATTGGAAAAAAATTATAGAAAATGTAAAAGCATTTACCAATGCAGGTGGTAGAGCAAATATGACCATGACATTGTTTGAACATAACAAACATCAAGTAGAGCAAGTAACAGCAGTTGCTAAAGAATGTAATACATTATATTTTACACTAAGACACAGCCACGGAGATAACTTGTTAATAGAACTTCCAGACAAATCTTATAGAATACATGCAAATTATGATCAAGAGGAAAAACAAGTTATATTTGAAGATAGACCAAGTAGTGTATCTCATTACAGAATGAGTGAGCTACGTGATCATAGTGTATTTTTAAATATGAATGATAAACTCAAAGATGATAGAAAAAACGACACAGTATGTCCTTGGTATAATGATAGACAAGTTCAAATTGATCCATGGGGCAAAGTTTGGCCGTGTTGCCATGTAAGTTTATTTGGAACTTATATTGAAGGTATTACACTTAGTGAAATGGTAGATGATACATTCTTAATGGCAAGAGAAGAGAACGACCTTAAGAAATTTAGTTTACCTCAAGTATTAACTAATCGATGGTTTACTGAAGATCTTAAAGATGCACTAAACAGTGGTAGCTGGAAACAATGTCAACGAATATGCGGAGTAGAGTGTGTATAGAAATAAATTTTTAGATATGGAAAACTTGCCTACGTGTATAGCACCGTGGCATGCACTAACAATCAAGTGGGGAGGTAATGTTGTTCCAGACATTATCTACAAAGATAAACTTGGGGACATCAATAATAACACTCTCAAAGAAATATGGAATGGTGACGACTATAAAGCGTTACGTGAGATGCATCGTAATAGACAAGTGCCACCAAGTTGTGCCAATTGTGCAAAGAAAGAAAAAAGTGGACGTAGCAGACGTATGTATTTCTGGGATAAACTAGATTATGATTTACGTATGGAAAGTGAAACACTTGACGTTGATAGCACACCTGACATTAGATACTTGGACTTTACACTTAGCAACAAATGTAATCTAGCATGTATTCATTGTGGGCCGTTTGTATCAACAGGTTGGACTAAAGATGGTAAAAAGCTAAACAAAGAAAAACCAGAATATTGGAAACAAGAACCAATTGGATTTAACGGTGTTAAAGAACTTAGTTTTATGGATAACTTATTTGCTAATCCAGAATATTTTAGAAACTTACAATGGTTAGCATTGCGTGGTGGTGAACCATTATATGATGAACGTTGTTATGAAGTGTTAAAATGGTTTGTTGAAAATGACCTTGCTAAAAATATTGCACTTGATATAAGCACAAATGCAACTGTATTTGAAGATAGATTTAAAGAGATATTTAAAGAGTTTAAACATATTGAGCTATTGATTAGCATTGAAGCCACAGATGAATTATACAGCATTATACGTGGCGGTAAAGGATATCAATGGTCTGACTTGGAAGACAATCTAGAAAAGTTTTATGCAGAAGATAATATTGAAATTACATTTGCAGTAACAGTAATGATTACAAACATATTTAATTTAGATAAAGTGTGGGATTGGTTTTACAACAACCACAGAAAACGTGCTAGTATAAGCATGACTAATGTTGTTGTTAACCCAGCGTATTTAAATATCGCACATATGCCACGTGAATTAAAAAACAAAGCATTAGAAAAAATAGAGCATTTACCAAATATGGAAATGTGGCCAATTACAAATAGTCGTGTTGATACATTTGAATATCAAACAGGTATTGATGATATACGTGCAGGATTAAAAAGAGAAACAAACGAAGAAGAAGCAACAAAGTATTGGGATTGGTTTGTCAAGTATACGAAAGACTTAGACAGATTACGTGGCACAGATACATTTGCAAATATTCCGGAAATGGAGAAATACACATGAAGAACGAAAAAATAACAAGTAGAACAGAGATGACACCGCACTATAGTCCGTTTGATCATCTTAGTGTTGAAGAAGCAAAAAAGCTGACTGAGATTTTTGAAACAAATGGCAACAGCATTTGGAACATGCCATTTTATGATCATGTAGTTGAGCATGTATTTCATGATCCAGATATATTTAATATGCAAAATGAATGTGAAGAATACTTAGACATATATCCAGATTGGATTGAAAGCAGTCAACTAAACAAAGTAGAAGGCTTACGAACATTTCCAAATAGGTTTGTAAGTTTAGGAACTACACAAGGAATGGACTGGTGGCATTACTGGTGTTTAGCAAATGGATATGAGTTCCGTATGTTCCGTGGAGAATATCCATACAACAGAGATGCTATACTTAATATTGGTGGTGACGATTGGACATGGGAACGTTATGTAGATGACACTCCGTTAAGTAAAGGCGATGCATTACTTATTAGTTTGCCATTTAGTGGCACTGGAACCAAACATGATAAAATGGAAGAAACTTTAGACTTTTGTGATGCAAACGATATTCCAGTATTTGTAGACATGGCTTGGTTTGGAACTTGTCACGGTATTGAAATTAATTTAGATAGAGATTGCATTAAGATGGTTGCGTTTAGCACTACAAAAGGTCTTAGTTGTGGCAACTGGCGTGCAGGTATTGTATTCAGTAAGATCAACGAAGGTGCATTAGCAGTGCAAACAGAATGGAAACATGGTATTCATTTAAACATATGCATTGCAAATGAGCTTATGAAAAACTTTAGCCCTGACACTATGCCAAAAAAGTATATGAAAGAACATGCAGAACTATGCGAACATTACGGACTTATTCCAAGTAACACAATACATATTGCACAAGCACCAGAGGCTGAACAATGGAAACGATTTAAAAAAGATGGTGTGTATAATAGAGTAAACATCAGACATGCAATTAAACACTATAAACAAAAAGGCACTTGGTTATAATGAACTTCACATCACCTATTAATATTACTAGTAGTGCTAAAGATGATTTTCCAGTTAGGCTTGATTATATATTTGATAATATTAGTCCAGGTAACTCTGAAGATATTTTATGGCAGAATGTAATAGATACAGTAAGTGAACTTGAACAAAACGATATAGGTGTAAGTGTAACTCAGAGTTACCAGTATACAAAACTAAATGACCAACCAATTATTTTAACAAAGTGGCAAGGTATGAAAACAGCTGATGGACCTGAGTTTAGAATTGGACTAGGTGATGGCATTCCAGGTAGTAAACATACTCCACCCATAATGTCTGGCAATATGAAAACGGGTGTTCAAATTAACACTACATTATCGTTAGGATCAGTTAAACTGGGCAGTATAAATGGTGACTTTGCAATTGAAAAAGATGGCAAATGGTATGCTATTCAAATAGGACCCGAAGTTGTCCAAGAGACTAATAGGCACTTTACAAGGAATCAAAGTTGAGCAATAGACTACCTAAAAATGCATGTGCGTATCCTTTTAAAGCAGGTATGATCATGCATGCAACTCCTACAACACCGTGTTGTAGATTTCACAAGCGTTTCTTATCTGAAGATGATATGGCTCATGTTAACTCATATGAAGATATGTTTAAAGATGTGCGTGAAGCTATGATGCGTAACGAGTGGCATCCTGGTTGTTATAAATGTAAGGTAGATGAAGAAACAAAAGGCAGTAGTATGAGAACAGAAGCAGATGAGTTTTTTAATGACTTTAGTGATGAAGTTCGATTAGAGTATTTAGAAATTACAGTGGGTAGATTGTGTAATCTAACATGTCAAACATGTGGACCAGAGTATAGTCATAATTGGGATAAAGATTATTTAAAGTTTAATAAGAACTCACAAGCAGCAATTGACTTTATTAATAAACTTAAAAAAGATCCATCTGTCGTAGACTTTGATTCAATTGACTTAGATGCATTAAAACATCTAAAGCATATGAAAGTAACTGGTGGGGAACCATTCTTACATCCACAGTTTATGAAATTTGTTTTAAGACTTGCAGACGCAGGATTGGCTCCACAAATACATATGGAAATTTTTAGCAATTGCACATTTTGGCCAAAGAAAGCAGAATATGATGCATTGTTTCAGTTCAAAGAACTTACACTTAGCATGAGTATTGATGCACATGGAAAACTTAACGACATGATACGTTATCCTAGTAAGTGGGATAAAACAGAAGATACACTTGACAAATGGTTAGCATTTAAAGAACAATACCCAAGAAAAGTTAAGGTTAATATAGCATGCACAATTAGTGTTATGAATATACTATATCTATTTGACTTTGTTGTTTGGGCTCGTAGTGTAAAGAAAGTAAATAATGTTATACTACAGACAGTATATGAACCACATAATTTAAGTATAACACATTGGCCAGACTGGTTTAAACAAAAACTACTTGATGCATTTCGTTATCAGTATAACGAAACTGTTATCAATCCAAATCGTGTTAATAAAATGAAGAAACTTGTAGAAGATATGTGCAAGCCTAACAATGCAGAAGATTATAGTGCTGCCTATCTAGCAGGACTAAAACATATTTGGAAAATACGTGGGTTTGATTTTAATGAGCCTTGTATACGTAGACTAAAAACTTTGTGCGAGGCAGAGTATAAAGATAGAATTGAGTATATACCTTACTAATGATTAACAAAGACGATTTAAAAAATAGTAAAACATTTTGTATGTTACCGTATATGCACATCTATGGTAGTGCCGGTGGCGACATGGTTCCATGTTGCGAAGCACAAGAAACCCCATTGAATAATCCAGGTGAGACAGCTCTTGAAAGCTGGAACAACGAAAACTATAAAGAGCTAAGACGTGCTTTGGCAAAGGATGAAAGACCAGAACGCTGTAACGTGTGCTGGCACAACGAGGATAGTGGCATCGTAAGTAATCGTCAACAATGGGAAAAAGATAACTGGAATACATTTGCTGATAAGATAAGCGTAAACGACGATTACAGCGTCAACAATGCGCCTTACTGGGTAGAACTTAAAGTAAGCAACTTCTGTAACCTAAAGTGTATTATGTGTAGCACACACAGTTCTTATAAGCGTGTAGCAGATTTAGATATACTTAAAAAATATCAAGCAGATGGATATGAAACAAGATTATTACGACCTACAGATTTGTTTGCAAGTTTAAATGAATGGCCTGATATGTGGGAGACAGTTCACACACTACAGTTTACAGGTGGTGAGCCTATTATTAATAAAGAGCATTATGACTTGTTAGAAGGTATACCACAGCATTTAAAACATAAAATTAAATTACGCTATGCAAGTAACCTAAGTTATATTAAATTTAAGAAGTATGACTTAATTAAAATATGGAACGAATTTAAACATGTAAATATAAAAGTAAGTATGGACGGTGTTGGAGATGTATATAATTACATTAGACAAGATGGAGATTGGGATACAGTTTACGCTAATATGTTAGCACTAAATGATCAACCCGGTATTGATGTTGCTGCCGGCATAACCGTGCAAGCACACAACATATATCAGATGCCAGAGTTTTATCAATTTTGGAAAGAAAGCCCAGTTGACTTAAAGTTTATTACTGCCAATATATTACAGACACCTAAGTATTTGTCTCCAGCAATTTGGCAAGGTGATTATAGAGATTCTATTATTAAAAAGCTAAGAGCATACGAAGTAGAACATCCTGAAATGAATAGATTTGCAACATACATGGAAAACAATAAAAGTGATTATATGATATATGCTCGCATGCGAAAATATACAAGAGATATTGAAGAACGATATAAACAAGATATTAGCCTAAAGCAAATGGTTAGAAATTATATAGACATGCCACTAGAAGGCATGGACATAGTAGCAGAAGAAAATGAAAGACAAAGTAAATGAATCGAAAATTAAAAGATGGCACATCTGCGCCTGCATTTGATATGGCAGTAAAATTAAAAATAGTAACAAAATGTCCAGGTAAATGGAAACTAACAGATATGGAAACAGGCGAAGAATACATAGGGCAACTGCCAACTGAACAAGACACACATCACTGGAAGAAAATATAAATGAAACAAGGTCAACAAAGTTGGGAATATAGTCATACAGATCATGCATGGCCTATTGTGCATGCTTTCTTACCACTAGACAAAGAAATCAATGATACACCTGTGTTAAAACAAAAGCTCAGTGTAATACAAGATGTAGAATGTAATAATCACTTACGTGGCGGTATTGTTAACGTATACAATCAATATGATGCAACTTGGCTAACAGCAATGAATAAGTTAGGATACAAATATGCATGCGTATGGTTTGAAGGTATATGGCCAGACACAGAAGAATTTAATTTACTTTTACTAGATGAAATTGATCGCTATAATAAAGAAGATCCAAATTGGATTATTGGCGGACAACTACAATTACATGATGACATATATCCTTACTTTGCAAGAACAATGCTAATCGTAAACATACCGCAGTGGATTGCACATAAAAGTCTAAGTCCATACTATGAAGCATCTGCTCACCCAAAATGGATTAATCATGATTCTCAATTAAATTATGAAGATAGTGAATATAGACTTAACGTTCATCCAGATTGGCAATTCAGTGATGAGCCTCCAAATCCAGGACAATTTATGTATCAACATAACTTTGGTGCTCAATGGATGCAATGGAGTTTTATTCAAAATCTTACAGTGTGGGGATTATCAGATACACTTATGGAACACATAATGCAACCAAGAATACACTTGGATCCAACTGAATTAGAAAAAGGTATAATGGGCCAAGAACACAATGATAGTAAATTTGCAAACCAGGCAGTAAGACTAGTAGGCAGAATACACAACGGTGATAGTAGTCCAATTTACTTTGTTAATACAGAGCCTAGTAGCCCAAGTATTTCTCAACAAGCACTAGATACTAAGTTTGACCAATATGTAGGCTGCACAGCAGGATTTAAGCTTCTATACTATGCTTACAAGTATGGTATGACTGAGAACACACGTTTTGTATGGTTTGACTTTGATGCTGATAGTGTTCAATTTAAACGTGATACTATTAAACATTGGAATGGTGAAGACTTTCCTGCATGGGTAGATAAATGGATTCATGCACATCCAGGTTGTAATGATAGATTACGTGATATGGCACATGAACGTTGGTCAAGAGTAATAGACTACTTTGATGGTCCAGCAAATTGGTTAGGGTTTTGGAACAAAGTAAAACAATGTGAACATCAATATTTTAATACAGACTTAATTTATAATCACAATGAAATGTTTGACGCAATGACTAATTGTAAAACACTATTTTGGAGTAGTAATATCTATAGTTACATTACACCTAAACTAATGGCAAAGCCGTTTGCATTAGAAAAAAGTTTTATGGAAATGATAGAAAAAGTATGTAGCACACATGAACACAGTTGGTTTAGTGGAACAGATATTAATGATAATGATTTAATGTGTCCAGCAAATGTTGTTTTAAGTGCAACTGACAATAGAGGAATAGGATTAGAGTAATGCATTTAAATTTAACAGAACATGTTACTGATAAAAAACTAGTTCATTTATTTTTTAATGAGGTATTACATCCTGCATTAAAAAATGAAGATGAATATGCAGGTAAACTAAAAAAACTAATGCAAATTAATATTAATAATAGCACTAGGTATCCATATCTACATGCAGATAAATGGCGACATGGATTTTTTGGTAACGCAATTAATCACGTAACTAGTCTTGGATTTAAACATGCTGTAATTTGGTTTGATGGTTGTTGGCCTGGTGCAAGTGAATTTGATGATGAACTAATAGATGCAATAGACAATAAATGGAACAACACAGATTGGTTAGCAGCAGGACATATTTTAAATAGAAATGAAGACGGCCCGGTTTGGCATGAGCAATGTGTTATTATTAATTTGGAAGAATTTACTCCATTACTAAGAAAGTTTGATGAGTTTACAAATAATGATAATCAATTAGAAATATACCCAGACTACAAAGCGTCATTAGATCATATGCATGATAATTATACTCCTACATGGGTAGCAAGTAAAGATGCTTTAACACACGGCAAAGAAGAATATAAAACAAAGCCAACAGATTATACTAATGACTTTCTTAATACATTATTTCCTTTAGCATTTTTAAATGGACTTACTATACATAATTTAGATTATAACATACGCAATCATAAGATTTGCTGTTATGTTGAAGATGATTTAGAGTTTACAAAAAGTTGGTTCTTCGACTACAATTTTAACACAAGGCTAAGCCTTGATGAGAGTCGCAGTTTTGGATACAACGAAGTAAGCGAAGACAAACGTGAACTGTTTCAATACAAGGTAATGGATACTCATATTATGTATGTTACAAATACAGAAGATGTTCCATTAGGTGATCCATTGGGTATAGACACACTTGTAGTTCCTTGCAGTGGGCTACACCAATACAAACATATTAGTAATAACAGAGATACTATTAAACGTATATTGTGGACAGACTTTAGTCCATTTGGAATTGGTTGGCAAGAGTATGTATTAAAAAACTGGAATGGTATAGATTTTCCAAAATTCTACAACGATAACTTTCATGTTATTACAGACTTAGGATTACCAAGCAAAGAGTTTATTAATTACGATGAAGAAAATGCATTAGATTTTATTGATAGTTATGAATCAGAAGAAGATTGGTTAGAACATTGGGATTTTATTAGAACACTTGATCACCAGTTTATTAAGATTGATGTAGTAAAAGAATGGAAACGATTAGCTGAACTAGTAGGGAAAGACCACATAGCGTTATTACAGTTAAGTAATATTTGGCAGTATGAGATTAATTACATAAACTCTCCTGCATTTGATGCCCAAGTGGCATTTGTTGATCTATTCAACAAGTTATTGCAAAATAACAAAACTATATATTTTTCAGGTGATACTCCAGGAGGAGAGTATTACGAGTATCAAAATATGAGGCTGTTGCCAGGAGTAATATAAATGATAGATTATAAACGTCTTGCATATTGGGAAGAAATAGATCAAGAATCTAAAGATTGGTTTTATGCCAATGAACTTATGGATACTAATCCTGCAAGTGCAGATGCACAACAAATTATACCGGAAGACGAGGATGATATATTAGACAATTCTCATGTTCCATGGATACCAATTCCAGATATTAATATACCTTGGAAAGAAATACATGCAGAAGCAATACATTTATTAGAAACAGAATGTTTTAGTTTACACCGAGCAAACAGCGGCGGCGGTTGGTTAAGTTTATGTGTGCATGGTATGAGTAGTGTGCATACAAATGTTCCAGAAGATTATAATTTACCAGATGAAGCAGAACGTGAGTTAAGTGACTGGACTGACATTAGCAAGTTTACACCAATTACTAAAGAATGGATGCAAGATAATATGTTGTATGAGAGATTTACTCGTGTTAGATTTATGGCACTATTACCAGGTGGGTGGATTAGACCGCATGCTGATAGACAATCAACAAAAGGGTTAGGTGCAACTAATGTTGCTATTAATAACCCAGATGGATGTAAGTTGGTTATTGAGAAATATGGAGAGATGCCGTTTCACCCTGGATTAGCAATGAAAATAAACACAGGGTATCATCACGCAGTATGGAACAACAGCAATGAGCCTCGTATACATATGATATTTGATGGTGATACAACTAAAGAGTTTAGGAAACTAGCAAACAAAAATTATGCCAAAATGTTCAATATTTAAACATGGTGTTACAATTGGTCCTACAGGAGCTGTGAGACCTTGTTGTGCATTTAGTGTTAAGAAAGAAGATCCAAATTTATATTGGGATGACGATTGGCAAACACGTCATGCTGAATGGAGTAAGCGTAGTGAAACAGAATGGCTAGATGAATGTGCTGAATGTAAACTAAGCGAAGAAGTAAATGGAAGCAGTTTACGAACAGCATACAATAAACAATTTAATACCAACGAACCAGGTATTAAGCATTGGGATTTAAAAATTAATAATACTTGTAACTTTGCATGCAGAATGTGTAACCAAACTAGCAGTAGCACATGGGCAAATATTGTAAAAGACAACCAGGATAATGAATGGGACACTTATTACAATGTCAAACATGATACACGTTGGGCAAAACAAAGTTTAGAGTTTAGTCATCATATGCTTGATGCAAAGGTTGTAAAGTTTACAGGTGGCGAACCATTTTTAATACCACAAGTGAAAAAGATAATACAAAGACTAATTGATGAAGATGTTGCACCTGCAATTGAACTAGACTTAATAACAAACGGAAGTCATGATATGACTGCATGGAATCATTACTTTGAAAAATTTAAAAGAGTAAATGTAAATATAAGTATAGAAGCAGTAGGTAAACGCTATGAATATATAAGACCAGGTTCTAGCTGGTTGACAACTAGTGAAAATACTGTTAAATTTAATAAACAAAAACCAAAGAATACAAATCTTACTGTAACAGTATTACCTATGATTTTTAATCGTAACAATATAGATGAGATAATAGATTGGTGTGTTTATAATAGTATAAATTATTTTCAATCTACACCAGTTATTGATCCTGCATTTATGTCACCAAATGCAATGAAAGATGGAAGACTAAGAAAGCAATTAATTGAACAAAGTAAAATTATGGATGAAATTCATGGAACTAACTATCAGGATTTTATTTAAATAAATATTACTAAGGATAAACTATGAGCAATAGACCATTACCAAGCAAAACATTTTGTGCCCTACCATTTATGCATGTGGCAACGAATGCCGCTGGCTCGTTTAGAGTATGCTGTAATAGTAATCCAAACACAAATCAAATTATGGATCCTGAAACAGATAAGCCATATAAAATATACAAACATGATTTAGAAGAAGTATGGAATAGTCCAACATATACAAAAATACGACAACAGTTTATTGATGGTGAGAAGCCAGAAATGTGTGTGCGTTGTTTCCGTGAAGAAGATGCAGGCATACGCAGTCCACGTGCAGGCTTTAATGAGAAGTGGTGGAAAGATGATGTTAAAGTAGATACAGAAATTCCAGTAGATATTCGTTATGTTGATTTACGTTTAGGAAACTTATGTAACTTAAAATGTAGAATGTGTAACCCTTGGGCGAGTAGTATGTGGGTTAAAGATTGGAACGAAGTTGTTCCAACAGCAAAATTAGATCCACCAGTTGAACTAAGTGGTGAAACATTAAACTTCATGAACATAATGACTGAATGGCCTGACTATAAGAAAACTGGATTAAACTTTCAAGATATTGCACATACAGTTAGAGAAATATATTTAACAGGTGGAGAGCCTACACTAGCTACTTCACAATATAAATTACTAGACTATTGTATTGAGAATGATTTAGCAAAAGGAATTAAACTAAAATACAATACAAACCTAACTAACATTCCACCTAAGATGATTGAATACTGGAGTAAGTTTAAACGTGTTCAACTTAATTGTAGCATTGATGCAATTGGACATCGTGATAGATACATTCGTTATCCAAGTAGTTGGGAAAAAGTTGAGAAAAACTTTGATACATTAAATACATTTGACAATGTAGATATTCAAATACATTGCACAGTGCAAGCATTAAACATATGTGCTTTACATGAACTATTAGACTTTGCAGAATCACGTGGACTAGAAGGAGATCAAGTGTATCTTAATATTCTTAATCATCCAGATTGTATGAATATACGAGTGCTACCTGCAGCATTAAAAGAGAAAGCGTGTTTAAGTTTACTACCATATCAAAAGTGGCCAAAAGTAATGGATACATTAAAGTATATGCAAGCAGAAGATTGGCATGAAAAATTATGGCAACAGTTTATAGACTATAACTTAAAAATGGATACCTTACAACGTGGAACATTGCTTGAAGCATGTCCTGAGTTTGAAGGATATATTGATGTCTAAAACAATACTATGCACAGGTAATCCAGATGAAGGTGTAGCAAGTGCTATTGCTAAACGCTGGCCGGATGCAACATTTGTAGGTAGAACTACATGGGGTTACGATTTAACTGAAAATGGCTATAGAACCAAGCTCGCAGAAAAGGCTCTTAACTTTGACGTTTTTATTAACTGTAGTGCATTATGGCACTTCAATCAAACCATGGTACTAGATACAGTCTATAAAACCAGTTTAAGACACCTTAAACGACTACATATAGTTAATTTAGGCTCCACAACTGACAGAGCTACAAAAGGTAGCGATTGGCTTTATCAACAAGAAAAGAAGGCCTTGCGTAGCACAAGCAATGCAATGGGTTTAAAAAGCATTTGGCAAGGTGGTCCTAAGGTAAGTTATGTTACATTTGGCACATTAGAAAACAATGCACATAAACACCCAGGACGCAAAACAATGACACTAGACGAAGCAGTAGATCTTATACAGTATGTAATTGATATGCCTGAGCATTTATCAGTTAACGAACTTAGCGTAGATCCCATACAAAAGGATATTTTATAAATGATAGATCAAGTAGATGACTTAAAATGGAGTAATTACGATTTTACAAAAATCCCATTTGATGACCTTGTTCAAGTTGGGCAACGAACTCTGTTATATCGTGATCTATTTACTGTCAGTTGGTTACTAGGAAGGTTTTGTAATTACAGGTGTAGTTATTGTTGGCCTTATGCCCGTAGTGATAGAAAAGATCATAGACCTACAGAACTTAATTTAAAAACAATAGATGAAATTAAACGGCAAGCTCGCATAAACGGATTTAATAGTTTTCACTTTAGTTTAAGTGGAGGTGAACCTACGTTCCATCCTGGTTATTTAGATATGCTTCAACACTTAGCAGATGATGTTCACAATACAAATTATACAAGTGTGCATATGACTAGTAACTGTAGCAGGCCAATAAAATGGTTTAGAACATATGTAGAGCATGCAAGTCATTTTCATAGAGCTAGTATTACATGTAGTTTACATGTAGAGCATGTTGACACACCTGCAAAGATGCAAGACTTAGCAGACAAACTTATACTATGCCAACAACATGATGTGCAAGTAACTATTAATATGGTTATGGTTCCAGACTTATTTGATCAGTATTATGATAACGCATTGTTCTTTCATAAGCAAGGAATCAATGTTACACTTAAACCACAAAGTGATCCAACAGCAAGTAGAGTTGTTGATGGTTACACAGAAGAAATGAAAGCAAAACTACACAATGGAATGCCACAGCGTAGTTATACAGAACAAAAGGCTGCAGAAGCAAGAGTAGTAACTAGACCTAAACCTAAATTTGAGATTCCAGATTATACAATAGGCAGAAATGATGCTAGTGTTCCTTGGCACATGCAAGTAGAGTTTACAGACAGCAAAGGCAAAAAGTGGTATATGGACCAAGCAGAACGTTTTAATGCATTTGATTTTAATAACTTTCAAGGCTGGAGTTGTAATAGTGGATATCAAGGAATCATTATTAGAGAACCAGATGGTAGTGTTAAACGCAGTTACAGTTGTGCTGACCAACCATTGGGTAATATTGAAACTGGGTTTACATTATTTGGTGAACCTAAACCATGTATAACAAAAGCATGTGTTTCGAGTGCAGATAGTAAGATACCTAAACGTAAGGTATAAATACATATATGTTTAGCAGAAAACTAACAAATAAAATTGAACTATTATCAGGTAATGAAAGAGCATTACTTTTTGCTGAGTTATCTCAAATCGCTTATTACAAAAAAGCAGAAGCAACTAAGTTAGCAAAGAAAGTGGGCTTTACTACTGTTGAATTTTATAATATAAAAGGTGCAGAAGCATATCGCTTTATGAACAAGCACGATTTAGTGATCGCATGTAGAGGAACACAACCAACACAATACAATGATATCAAAGCAGATGCTAGAGCATTTCCTGTTATTGCAGAAACAATAGGCAGAGTGCATGGTGGCTTTAAAGGCGAAGTAGATAAGCTATGGACCCTAATAAAAGAAGACATTGAACGTGAACAGAAAAAACGTAGCGTTTGGTTATGCGGACATTCACTTGGTGCAGCTATGTCAACTATTGTAGCAAGTCGTTGCAAAGGTGATAATATATTAGTGGATCCTAAAGAACTACACACATTTGGCTCACCTAGAGTTGGGTGGAGAAGCTATCTTAATAACTTTCCATTCACTCATTATCGTTGGGTTAATAATGCAGACATAGTAACTAGAGTTCCATTTTTAATATTTGGTTATGTTCATCATGGACAATGTCAATACTTTAATCACTATGGAAACTTAAGAAACCTAACAGGCTGGCAACGTATCAAAGACGTATGGCGTGGCATTATTAGAGGATTGTTCAAAGGCAAACTAGATTCATTTTCTGACCATAGCATGGTTCAATATGTAAAACATCTAAAGAAACGTGTAGACGGTGAAGAAAATCCACAAGCATCAATCACCAATAGATACAGCAACACACACGACGAGTAGGAAATCAATTGAACGACATTTCAAAAATTACGCAGTTCGGCGACTTTTATCAGATTAATGCAGAATTCAATATAGAAAAGCTATTTGACGAGCTAGAAGATCACAAAGATAAATGGGCCAAATATAATCCACGTAAAGATTGGATTAAACGTGATGGCTTATGTATTCTTAATGAACGTGGTGAATGTGGTCCTGGTCCAGCATTAGATAGTTTAGGTGAATGGAATAAAGAATATGGAACAAAATTCCAAGAAGAAGATTTTAATGTTCCAACAGAATTATATAAAGAAAGTTCCGAGCTACAACGAGTGGTAGGACCAATGCTAAATTGGAGTGTTAGATCACACTTTCTAAGACTACCACCAGGTGGATACTTTCCACCACACAGAGATAATGTTTATGGTGAGCAAACTAGCTTTAGACTTATATGGGCATTAGAGAATTGTAACCCACCGCATTGTAGGTTTATGCTTGAAGATAAAACACTTAACTTTGAGTATGGACAATGTTATGTAGTGAATACTACAAAAGTTCATACATTATTTAATTGTAGTGCTAATTACGATAGTATATGGTTGGTAATAAATGCACAAGTAACTGATGAAAGTATTAGGTTTGTGCAAGACAATCTTAGTGAACGTTAAGAAACTCTCCAGACTTAACTCTAGAAACAACATCTTCAAATTTATCATACATACTAAATTGTAAAAATATTCTGACATCATTTGTGTCGTTTCTTACACCATGAACCATTTGTGTGTTAGCTATAGTTGGATGCACATCAGAATAATAAGTAGATCCCAAATAAAATTCTTCATCATGTTTGTCTATTGCTACTGATTTTTCTTTATTATTAATTTCATCTTTTGCGTCACCTAATACATCAAGTGAATACCAATCAATGGGTGCATGTGATTTGCCTGATGGATATATAGGAAACATAATAACTGACATTCTAGAAAAGTCAATATGTGGAAAGAATTGAAATCCAGGTTGGTAAACTGTAATAGCCATATTACCTCCTGCAATTGGTCGACTTATTGGATTAAAATAACTAACTAATTTTATTATTTCAGGTTCTAACATAAAGTTTTCACCAGGCTTCATATAGTCATTTTCGCCTACGCCTTCCCATTCATCTAATGTAATTGAACCAAATAACCCATTAGTGGCTTTGTCTCTTATTTCACTATAGTCTACTTCTAAGTGTTTTAGTCTTTCATATAGTGCTTGTAGTTCTTTTTGATCGTATGTAATTTGATCAAGAACATGAATACATTGTGATTCAATCTCTTTAGGAAGAGGCTTGATACTCATTATTCACACCAGCTCTCTTTTTTATCGCCATAGTATTCACGTGCATAACCTTTGTCAATGAGAGCATATCTAAGACTTTTACCGTCAATGATTACGTCACCCAATACTCGTCCACCAAATTTATCCCATTTATAAATTGCAACTTGAATCTTATCTGCATTTTTAATTAATTTTTTAGTAAACTTACTGGCTTTTTCACCTAGTGCTTTTTCACTATCGCATTTACCTCTCCAACTTTTTTCTGGAGTATCAACACCGTATACACGAATGCTTAATTCTTTTTTAAGTGGGTCTGGTAAAAAGTTTGCCTCAAAGGCTACAGTGTCACCATCAATGATTCTAGTAATAGGAAAGTTGTATATTTCCATTTCTACTTCTTTGCTTGAAGATTTTCTTTCAGCCGCTTGTGAAATGTTAGCAACTAAAAAACCTACAATCAGGACAGCTATTACAATTAAGCCTCTGCCTACATTTCTATCAAGTTCTCTATTTCTCATAATTTCTCCTTACAAAGTATTTATATAATTTGGTATTCCCTAGGAGAATCGAACTCCTCTTTTCAGGATGAAAACCTGATGTCCTAACCGATAGACGAAGGGAACATATTAAATTGTTTTGGGAGCCATGTCTGCTTCAAACTGAGCAATCATGTCTTTTTTTTCTAATAAGAGTTTTTCTAAACTCCATAGTGCAGAGTATACTTCATCGCTTGCACCTTCTTGGATTTGAATAAGTGCATTTTCTAGCACTTCAATATCTTTTAAAACATCTACCATTTTATTTACCTTTCGCTTACTACCTTAAAATGAGGATCTGAAAATGTATGTATTGCATTGTTGGCAAATTTTATAGCCATTTTATGTGCTTCTAATTGATCTTCCAACTTGTGAACTCTTTTTGCTTCAACACTGCTAACAAATGCAAATATAATTGCGAATGTTATTGCTATTGCTATGATTGTATTTTTCATAATTCTCCTAGTTTTAGTCTAACCTCGAACCTACTGAAGCTCTAAACCCAGCCGCCTTCATTACATCTGCATATGCTTGAGCACCTGCTTCTTTAACGTCAACATTTTGAACATTAACCTTACTTGGATTCCAAATTTGATATGCTTTACCAGTCCAGTCTTTGCTAAATCCAATACCTTCGAGCAATACTCTTTCTGCTTTACCAAGTTTAGTATTACCTTTGTTTTCTGGAACAACAGTAACCCATGCAAATCCACAAGGAAAGTTATCTTCACCACCTAGTTTTTCAACAAGGTAATCACCTGCGGCATTTCTTGCGGCCTGTGTTGCTTTAATACTAATATCTTCCATTTCCATTACACTATAGTTTGTCATATTCAACTCCTGTTTTTATTAACTATACTTACAGTATACAGTAAGATGTCTTACTTGTCAACCTTTTTGGGCAGGAAAAAGCCCTTGTAAAACAAGGGCTTT